>Ga0209458_1000004_pt1 | contig 173019 bp, 144 predicted proteins | sample WorMetLIZAISLAND_FD_187411 | JGI IMG/M metagenome (GOLD analysis project Ga0209458, IMG submission 187411) | Marine gutless worms symbiont microbial communities from Max Planck institute for Marine Microbiology, Germany - Inanidrilus manae... ...
AGGCCCTGATCTTCGGCGTGGTGGTCGCATTGGCGTGCAGTTTTACGTGCATGATCCGAGGCGCTCCCTGAGAAACGAGATACCTCTGACTACGCCAGCTCCGTCAAAACAATCCCGCGCAACCCGATACTTTCGCCGGGGATTCCACTACATCAGACCTGAAACGCCGGCGAAAGCCGGCGTCCACGGACGCCGCATGGCGCAGATTGTCGGCTACTTGAAACTGCGTGGGTTGGGGATGACCCGGTCGCTGTCGGGCCGGATCGGATTGATGTTGCGCGGGTGGCGGGTGCGGGAGAACTCGTTGCGCGGCGGCAGCGCACGCGGGTCGCGGCCGGGCCGCTTGACCTCGTCGGCCCGGGCCAGCGACGGTTGCAGGCGCTCGACGGTGGCAAGCTCGTCGAGCAGCGGCGACAGGTCGATCAGCTCCTGGGCCAGGACGTGGATGACGATGCCCTCGCGCTCGACCTTGCCGCGCGCCGCCAGCAACCGGCTCGACAGCACCACCCGGCGATAGCGTTCGTACACCGGCGGGCGAACGACGATGTTGGCCACCGCGCTCTCGTCCTCCAAGGTGATGAAGATGATGCCCTTGGCGGTACCGGGACGCTGGCGGACGATGACCAAGCCGGCGACGGTGACCTCGGGGCCTTGCGGCAGTGCCTTGAGCCCGGTGTTCAGCAGTACGCCGCGGTCGTCGAGGCGCGGACGCAGCAGTTTCAGCGGATGCGCCTTCAGCGATAGCCGCAGGCTGAGGTAGTCCTGCACCACATGCTCGCCCAGCACCATGTCAGGCAGCGTCACCGCCGGCTCACGCGGCGCGCCCGCCGTCGCCGGCCGGTGTTCGGCAGCGGCGAACAGCGGCAATGGCGGCGCCTTCAGCGCCTTCAACGCCCACAACGCCGCCCGCCGGTCGATGCCACAGGAACGCCAGGCATCGGCGTTGGCCAGCTTCTCCAACGATCCGGCCGACAGGCCAGCCCGCTGCCACAGCGCCTCAGGGTCGGCATAGCCGTCGCCGCGGGCGGCGACCAGCTTCTCCGCCTCCTCTTCCGCCAGCCCCTTGATCTGGCGCAGGCCCAGGCGTAGCGCCGACCGCTGTCGCCGGCTGCCCGGCTCCAGGGTGCTGTCCCACTGCGAATGGTTGACGTCGACGGCACGGACCTCGACGCCATGCTCGTGCGCATCGCGGACGATCTGCGCCGGAGCATAGAAGCCCATCGGCTGGCTGTTCAGCAGGGCACAGGCGAAGGCCGCGGGATAATGGTGCTTCATCCAGGCGGAGACATAGACCAGCAGGGCGAAGCTGGCGGCATGGCTTTCCGGGAAACCGTAGTCGCCGAAGCCCTCGATCTGGCGGAAGCAACGCTCGGCGAACTCGCGCTCATAGCCGCGCACCGCCATGCCTTCGATCATCTTGGTGCGGAAGGTGTGAATGGTGCCGGTACGGCGGAAGGTGGCCATGGCCCGGCGCAGGCCGTCGGCCTCGTTGGGGGTGAAGCCGGCGGCGACGATGGCGATCCGCATCGCCTGCTCCTGGAACAGCGGCACGCCCATGGTCTTGCCCAACACCGTGCGCAACTCCTCGGACGGGAACTCCACCGGCTCCTTGCCCGCACGGCGGCGCAGATAGGGATGCACCATGCCGCCCTGGATCGGCCCCGGCCGGACGATCGCCACTTCGATCACCAGGTCGTAGAACTCGCGTGGCTTGAGCCGCGGCAGCATCGCCATCTGCGCCCGGCTTTCGACCTGGAACACGCCGATGGCGTCGGCCTGGCACAGCATGTCGTAGACGGCCGGATCCTCCGCCGGCACGGTGGCCAGCGTGTAGCGCCGGCCCTGGTGCCGGTCGATCAGGTCGAGGCCCTTGCGGATGCAGGTCAGCATGCCGAGCGCCAACAGATCGATCTTCAACATGCCGAGAGCTTCCAAGTCGTCCTTGTCCCATTCGATCACGGTGCGGTCGTCCATCGCCGCGTTCTCGATCGGCACCACCTCGGATAACGGCCCACGGGTGATGACGAAGCCGCCGACATGCTGAGACAGGTGGCGCGGGAAGCCGATCAGCTCGCGGGCCAGGCGGATCGCCATGGCGATGGTCGGGTCGCCGGGATCGAGGCCGATCTCGCGCACCGTGCCGTCGGCGACATCGTCGCTGGACCAGCCCCAGATGTTGTCGGCCAGGGCGCCGACCACGTCGAGTGACAGGCCCAGGGCCTTGCCGACCTCGCGCACCGCGCTCTTGGCCCGGTAGCTGATCACGGTGGCGGCCAGGCCGGCGCGGTCGCGGCCGTACTTCTCGTAGACGTACTGGATCACCTCTTCGCGGCGCTCGTGCTCGAAGTCGACATCGATGTCCGGCGGCTCGTTGCGCTCGGCCGAGACGAAACGTTCGAACAGCAGGTCGAGCCGGTTCGGGTCGACGGCGGTGATCCCCAGGCAGTAGCAGACGGCGGAATTGGCGGCCGAACCGCGGCCCTGGCAGAGGATGTCGCGGGAGCGGGCGAAGCGGACGACGTCTTGCACGGTGAGGAAGTAGGGGGCGTAGCCGAGCTGTTCGATCAGCGTCAGCTCGTGCTCGAGGCTGTGCCGGACGCGCTCCGGCACCGTGCCGCCATAGCGCTCGCGGGCGCCGATCCAGGTCAGCCGCGCCAGCTCCTGCTGCGGCGTACGGCCGGCGGGTACCGGTTCGGCCGGGTACTCGTAGCGCAGCTCGTCCAGGCTGAAGCGACAGCGTTCGGCGATCTCCAGCGTGCGGGCCAGCGCCTGCGGGTAGTCGGCGAACAGCCGGGCCATCTCCGCCGCCGGCTTGAGATGACGCTCGGCATTGGCGGCCAGCCGCCAGCCGGCCTCGTGCACGGTGCAGTGCTCGCGGATGCAGGTCAGCACGTCCTGCAGCACCCGCCGGCCGGGGACGTGGTAATGCGCATCGTTGGTCGCCACCAGGGGCGTGCCGGCGGCCACGGCCAGCGCCGCCAGCGCCGCCAGGCGGGAGCGGTCCTCGCCGGTATAGAGATAGTGCGCCGCCAGGTAGCAGCGCCCGGACCAGTGCCGGCCCAGGTCGGCGAGACGGTCGGCGAAGGCCTGGTCCGGCCGCGCCGGCGGCAGCACGACGAACAGCTGACCCTCGTCATGGGCCAGCACGTCGGTGAGCGTGAGCCAGCAGTCGCCCTTGGGCGCGCGCCGGCGACCCAGCGTGATCAACTGCGACAGCCGGCCGTAGGCTGCCCGGTCGGTGGGAAAGCACAGCAGGCTGAGCGAAGGGTCGTCGCCGGCCTGCAGGTCGAGGTCGAGGCGGGCGCCGACGACCAGGCGGATGCCGGCCTGCTTGGCGGCGGTATGCGCGCGCACCACCCCGGCCAGGCTGTTGCGGTCGGTGACGGCGATCGCCGGATGACCCAGCGCCGCCGCGGTCAGGGCGAACTCATCCGGATGCGCGCCACCGCGCAGGAAGCTGAAGTTGCTGGTGACCTGCAGTTCGATGTAGCCGGTCATGATTGCGGCCGTTTGCGGGTGGGTCTGAGACCCGCCCCTACGGCATCCTTGCTAACCGTGTAGGGGCGGGTCTCAGATCCGCCCGTAGACCGGACATTTGCCGGGTTCTCGCGGTCCAGTGCCCAGCGCAGCGGGTTCTCCTCGATATAGCGGCGGATCTTCTGCAGCTTGGCGTCGCTGCGGATGATGTGATCGTGATAGCTCCGCTGCCAGACCGGCACGCCCGGCCTGCGCCGCAGGCGATTGATGTGTCGGGCAGAGAAGGATTTGAAGCCGCGGATGACTTCCGACAGGCCGTATTGGTGGACATCCGTTCGGTCATCCTGACCGAGCAACAGGATGCCGTGGACGTGATTGGGCATGATCACGAACGCATCCAGTTCGATACCAGCATAGTGTTGCGGCAAGGCGTGCCAGCGATCGAACACGGCATCGCCGATGGCATTGCGGCGCATGACATCGTCCCTGATCCTGCCGAATAGGCAGCGTCGCCGGTCGGTACAGACCGTCACGAAGTAAGCGCCGGCTTGGGCATAGTCGTAGTCGCGCAGGCGCAGGCCGCGGCGGCTGGGCCTGTGCGATGTCGTATCCGTCATTGCCTCATCCTTCGGTTGGCGGGCGGGTCTGAGACCCGCCCCTACCGACCAATGTGTCGTCATCACCCCTTGTAGGGGTGGGTCTCAGACCCACCCGTCGGCCCTTCTGCACCGGCACAGAAAGGCCGGCGACCTGGTTTCTCAGCGCCTCGCGCAACTCGGCCTGCAGGGGGCGGTTGCGCGCTTCGGCACGGCGTTTCAGGGCGGACAGCACGCGCTCGTCCAGATACCTGATGGTGATGTCGGCCATCGTTTCCTCGGTATCTGGTCTCAGGCAAAGAAGCCGTGCAGGTACCAGCGCGGCGGCGCGGCAGCCGGGGCATCGCCGGCGCCGCCGTAGAGGCCCTGGCGGTAGAGCCAGAAACGGCGGCCCCGGCTGTCCTCCAGGCGGTAGTAGTCGCGGCTGCCGGCGGCCAGCGCAGCGGCCGTGGTCTCGCCCGCGCGCCACCATTCGGGGGCGATCCGCTCCGGCCCGTCGGCCCGACGCACCCGGTGCGCCAGGCCGCGCCAGCGGAACAGCACCGGCGGACCGTCCGGCACCTCGGCCACGGCCTCGACCGGCTCCGGCGCCGGCAGCAGATAGAGCGGCCGGGCGACCGGCAGCGGCCAGCACGGCCCGTCCGGCGACGCCAGCGGCGCCAGCACTCGGACGGCCCGCTCCGGCAGATGGCTCTGATTGGCTGCCAGCCGGGCGACGTTGCCCAGGCCCAGGCGGTTGCCGAGACGGTCGACCAGGTGGCCGAGCTCGGGGTCCGCGGGTGACGGCAGGCGCTCGTTTGCCGGGCCGGCGCCACCACCGACGGCAACCAGGTCCGCCTGACAGGCAGACAGCGGTTCCGTCAACGGCGCCGCCGCCGTCATCAGGTCGGCACCGAAGCCGGCCTCGAGGGCGGGCAGACGATCAGCCAGCAGGCGCAGCAGATGCGCCGGCTCGCGCACCGGCCGGGACAGGCCGGCGGTGATCCGTTTCACCGTCCCGTCGACCAGGTACAGCGCCAGTTCGAGCCGGCGGGCGCCACGCCCGGCCCGCGTCAGGCTGTGGCAGAGGTCTTCGCACAGCCGCTGCGCCGCCCGGGCGATGTCGTCGCGGTGGCCGATCGGCTCGGCAAAGGTCAGGCGGGCCCAGAAGCGCATGGTCGGCGGCAGCGGCGATACCGGCTCTTCCTGACGGCCCAGCGCCTGGTCCAGGCGCAGCGCCAGGCGGGCGCCGAAGCGGGCGGTCAGTGCCGGCCGCGGCAGGGCATAGAGATCGCCGATGGTGCGCAAGCCCAGGCGCTGCAGGTCCTCTGCCGTCTCCGGCGGCAGCCGCAGCGCCTGCACCGGCAGCCCGGCCAGGGCGTGCCGGCTGTCGCCCGGGGCGGCGACGATGGCCGGTCCGGAGCCATGCCGGGCCAGCGCCCAAGCCGCGCCCAGGCTGTCGGCCACTGCCGCCCGTCCGGTCAGGCCGAAGCCCCGCAGCCGCGCCAGCAGGTCGTCGAGCAGGGCCTGCTCGCCCCCGAACAGGTGGGCGCAGCCGCTGATGTCCAGGCGCACCCCGTCCTCGCCGTCCACTGCGCTCCAGGGGCTGTAGCGGCCGCACCAGTCGCTGAGCGCGACCAGCGCCTCGAAGTCCGCCGCCGGCGCCGCCGGCAGCGCCGCAAGCCCCGGCAGCAGGGCCCGGGCGTCGGCCAGCACCATGCCCGGCTGCACCCCCTCGCCCGCCGCCGCCGGATTGGCGGCGGCGACGCGGTCGGTACCCTGGCTCGCCACGACCAGCACCAGCGGCTGGTCGCCCGCCACCGGCCGCTCGCTGCGGCCGGCACGGGCGCGCTCAAGCCGCTCCGTCGGCCACCAGGGCAACCACAGCACCAGCAGCCGACGGCGCGCCGGCGCCGGATCCCCGTTCCTCGTTTTCACCTTGGCCTTTGTCATCCTCATGTCCCGCAACCAGCACCAGCTCCTGCCCGTCCCACTGCACGCACCAGTCGCCCGGCAGGCCGCCGCGGGCGCGCAGCAATGTCAGGCGGAAGCGCGCCACCCCGACGCCGGCATAGCCGGGTGTGGCGGCGCTGGGCGCGCTCTCGACCCGCCAGCGGGTGACCGCCGCGCCGGCGCCGGCCGCCGCATCGACACCGGGCGGCCGCAACAGCAGCGCTGTCACCCCCGAGGCCGCCGCGGCCAGCTGCAGCCGGCGGCCCTGCTTCAGGTCGAGGCGGCGCACCTCGCCGACCACCGCCGCCAGACGCGGGCAGCGCAAGGCCTCCTCCATGGCCCACAGGCGCTCGTCATCGCTGCGCCCCCAGGCCAGCAGCAGCCGCTCGGGCACGAGCCCGAACGCCGCCAGACCGGGGCCGTAGAGCGCCCGCTGCGCCGTGCACCACAGCACCGTGCCGCCCCCCGGCGCCGCCCGCCGGGCCGCCAGCAGGGCGGTGAAGGCAGCGGCGGCGCCGTCGGCCTCGGCCGCCAGCACCTCGTGCAGGGCGGCGCGGCGCAGGCCGCCGTCGGGCAGCGCCGCATCCAGCGCCGGCACGCCGATGCTCAACGGTGGCGCCGCCTCGCCGCGGTCGACGCCATGCCGCTCGATCCGGGCGATACGCCGGCGCAGGGCCGCCAGCACCGCCGCCCGGCCGCCCGGCCGGGGCATGTCCCGGACGTCGCCGGTGCCAGCAGCCGGGCCGAAAACGGCGTCCGGAGCGGGCGGCCGCGGCGAAAGCGGCTTTTTCCCGATGCGGTTCGGTGGCATGGTCGAAGCAGAACATTTCCTATGAATGTTCCTATTTTGTTCTCATCCGACAAAGAGTCAACCGACCGGGACGGCAGCGCATGAGCAACCAGATCAACCGACAGTGGCGGCTGCGCCAGCGGCCCAAGGGCGAGCTGCAGGAAAGCGATTTCGCCTGGCACGAAGAGCCGGTGCCCGAGCCGGGTCCGGACGAGGTGCTGGTCCGCAACCTCTACCTGTCGCTGGATCCGGCCAATCGCGGCTGGATCAACGACGTCCCGACCTATCGCGCGCCGGTCCCGGTCGACGGGGTGATGGCCGGCTTCGCCATCGGCCGGGTGGTCGCCGCCAATCGCCCCGGCTTCGCTCCCGGCGACATGGTCGAGGGCGACGGCGGCTGGCAGGACTACGCCCTGTTCGGCGCCAAAGAGCCGCTGCGCCGCCTGCCCGACGACGAAGACCCGCTGGCCCGCATCAGCGTGCTCGGCGTCACCGGCAAGACCGCCTATTGGGGCCTGAAGGAGATCGGTCAGCTGCAGCCCGGTGAGACCGTCGTGGTCTCGGCCGCCACCGGCGCCGTCGGCTCGCTGGCCGGCCAGATCGCCCGCATCCAGGGCTGCCGGGCCGTCGGCCTGGCCGGCAGCGACGACAAATGCCGCTGGATCACCGACGAGCTCGGCTTCGACGCCGCCATCAACTACAAAACTGAGAACGTCGCCAAGGCCCTGAAGCAGCACTGCCCGGACGGCATCGACGTCTATTTCGACAATGTCGGCGGCGACATCCTGCAGGCCGCCCTGTTCCAGATGAACCAACGCGGCCGGATCATCTGCTGCGGCGTCGTCTCGCAGTACGACACCGCGACCCCGGCACCGGGCCCGCATGGCGTGCCGGGGCTGATCGTGGTCCGCCGGTTGAAGATGGAAGGCTTCATCGTGCTCGACTACGAGGACCGCCGGGAGGAGGCCGAAACCGCGCTGGCCGGCTGGGTCCGCGACGGCCGGCTGAAATACAAGGTCGACGTCCTGGACGGCCTGGAACAGACGCCGACCGGCCTGATCGGCCTGCTGCACGGGGCCAACACCGGTAAGCGCCTAGTGCGGCTGGAACCGCCGGCCTGATCTGACCGGCCCCGGCCGGCGTAGACCCGAGCAGGCAAGCGAGGGAGATCACATGCCGGTCACCATGCTCTACGCCGGCCTGCTCGGCGCTCTGTTGGTGGTCTTGTCGGCCCGGGTCATCATGACCCGCCGTCGGGACAGCGTGAACCTGGGCCACGACGGCAACCCGACACTGGCCCGCCGGGTGCGGGCCCAAGGCAACCTGATCGAATACGCGCCCATGATCCTGATCATGCTTGGCGCCCTGGAATTCAGCGGCCTGCCGGCGCCAGTGCTGCACGGTCTCGGCCTGACCCTGCTCGCCGGCCGTCTCCTGCATGGCTGGGCATTGTCGTTCACGACCGGCAGTTCTTTCGCCCGCGTCACCGGCATCGCCCTGACGCTGACCGTGCTCGGCATCGCCACGGGCCTGTGCCTGTGGATGTTCGCCGCCAACTAGACTGGCGGACTACCACCTCACGTCGACTAAGTGCCCCGCACCGGCGGCAGCCGTCCTTCACTGCGTCCTTGCCGTATCTCCGTCACGAAACGGCAGCAGCAGTAACACGACGACGGTTACGTCACCCTCTCCGGCGCCGCGATCAGACCTTCATCCATCAGTGCCCGGGTTGCCGCCCGGGCGGTGGAAATGGTCTTCAACGCCTGCGCCAACAAAGCGTCATGCTCGACCGTCAATGCGGCCAGACCCTCCGCCTGGGCCGCCATGCCGGTCGCCGCCGCCAGCCGGGCCGCGACCTGCCAGTCGTCCATGGTCGGCAGGATGCGCTCGGGTGACAGCCCGTGCTCCTCGGCCGCACCGGCGAGCGCACGCGCCGCGGCGATTGCCATGGTATCGGAGATGGTCCGCGCCCGGACGTCGAGGACACCGCGGAAGATCCCCGGAAACGCCAACGAGTTGTTGACCTGGTTGGGGAAGTCGCTGCGACCGGTGGCGACGATCCGCGCGCCGGCAGCGGCGGCGTCCGCCGGCCAGACCTCGGGCACCGGGTTGGCGCAGGCGAAGACGATGGCGTTCTCGGCCATCGTGGCGATCCACTCGGACGCAATGACGCCGGGACCAGGCTGGCTGAAGGCGAGGCAGACATCGGCCCCGGCCAGCGCCTCGGCGATCCCGCCGGTGCGGCCGTCGGCGTTGCTGTCGCAACAGACCTGCCACTTCTCGCGCCACCGCTCGCGCTGGCGACTGAGCTCTTCGCGGCCGGGATGCAGGATACCGCCGCTGTCGCAGGCGACGATGCGGCCCGGATCGACGCCGAGTGCACCCAGCAGCCGGTAGCTGGCGAAGTTGGCGGCACCGATCCCGATCATGGCGATCCGCACCTGGTCCAGGCGCTTGTCGACCACCTTCAGCGCGTTCAGCAGGCCGGCGATGACGACCACCGCAGTGCCCTGCTGATCGTCGTGCCAGACCGGGATCGCCGCCGTGGCGCGCAGCTGCTCTAGCAGGCGGAAGCAACGTGGCTGGGCGATATCCTCCAGGTTGATGCCGGCGAACGACGGCTGCAATGCCAGCACGAGGTCTGCGAGCCGCGCCGGCTCACCGACCTCGAGGCACAGCGGCACGGCATCGACACCACCCAGATACTTGAACAGCAGCGCCTTGCCCTCCATCACCGGCAGGCCGGCACGCGGGCCGATATCGCCCAGGCCCAGCACGCGGCTGCCATCCGACACCACAGCGACGGTATTCCCGCGGTTGGTCAACTCGTCGACCCGCGCCGGGTCCTCGACGATGGCGCGGCTGGCCGCGGCCACACCGGGCGTGTACCAAAGGCTGAAGTCCGCCAGTTCGCGCACCGGGCATTTCGGCAGCACCTGGATCTTGCCGCGATAGCGTGCGTGCTGATCCAGCGACCGCCGGGCCAGCGCGCGGGCGCGCCGCGCCTGTCGTTCTGCTTCGCTCATTGTTCCCTCTCCCGCACGGCCAGCCGCGGGCGCAGCCATTTGTAGATCTCCATCACCACCAGCAACGAAAGTGCGGCCGCAACCACGGAGAGCCAGGTGCGGACGTCGACTGGCGCCACCTGCAGCACTCCGCTCAGGCCGGGCAGATGCATCGCCGCAATATGCAGACCCTGCGCCGCCAGTGCCGCCAAGACGACGAAAGGGTTGTTGCGGAACGGCACGCGGAATGCCGACAGCGTTTCCGAACGGCAGTTGAAGACCTGCACGTTCTCGAAAGAAACCATCAGCAGCAACAGGACGTTGCGGGCCTCGAACTCGTCGAGCCCGACCTGCAGGCAGCTCGCGAACACGACGAATGCAGCCGCTCCCATGAAGCCACCGCTCATCGCCACCAGGCCGATCATCCGCCGGTCGAAGATCCGCTCGCCGGGCGGCCTCGGCGGCCGCGTCAGGACCCCCGGCTCGCCCTTCTCGAACGCCAGGGCGACGTCCTGAATGCCATTGGAGACCAGGTTCAGCCAGAGCAGCTGCACCGGAAACAGCGGCAGTGGCAGGCCGACCAAAATCGACAGGGCAAACAGGACCAGTTCGCCGGCGCCGGTGCTGATCAGCAGGAACACCACCTTGCGCACATTGTCGTAGGCGACGCGGCCTTCCTCCACCCCGGCCACCAATGAGGCGAAGTTATCGTCGGTCAGAATAAGTTCCGCAGCCCCCCGGGCGACATCTGTGCCGGCACGGCCCATGGCAACGCCGATGTCGGCTGCATGCAGGGCCGGCGCGTCGTTGACGCCGTCACCGGTGACGGCAACGATCTCGCCGCCAGCCTGCAGCCGCCGCACGATCTCGGTCTTCTGGACAGGCTCAACCCGGGCGAACACCCTCTTGTCCATCTCCATCAGGTCGGCGTCGTCCGGCAACGCCGCCAGCTCGACACCGGTCATCACCTGGTCCGGTCGGGTCGCAAGGCCGAGATCGCGGGCGATGGCGAGCGCCGTCGCCGGATGATCACCCGTGACCATACAGACGGCGATGCCGGCATCGCGGCAGCTGGCCACCGCCGCCGGCACTTCCGCGCGCAGCGGATCGATCAAGGCCACCAGGCCCAGAAACTCCAGCCGGCGCGGCCCGTCACGGTGCAGAGCAGCCAAGTCCGTGACAGCCCCGGCGGCCAGTGCCAGGACCCGGAAGCCGGCACCAGCCAGGCGATCGACCTTGGCCAGGATGGCGGCCCGGTCGAGCTCGTGCGTGCACATCGGCAGAACGGTTTCCGCAGCGCCCTTGACGCACGCCAGCAGGCCGTCGTCCATGCCATGCACCGTGGCGGCAAAGCGCCGGGCCGGCTCGAACGGGATGGCCGCCCGTTCCGGCCGGTCGCGCAGCAGATCGTCACGCCACAACCCGATCTTCGCCGCAAGTGCCTGCAGGGCGACATCGACGGTGTCGCCGAGATGCTCGACGTCGCCGTTGTGCGGCTGATAGCTGGCCTCATTGCACAGCAGGCCGCATTCGACCAGCCGCCGCAACGCCAGCCACTGCGCCTCGGACGGCACACCGCCGTCCTGCGTACGCACATGGCCGACCGGCCGGTAGCCTTCACCGGTCACCTCCAAACTGCCGGCATCGGGCAGCACCACCTGGCGCACCATGAGCTCGTTGCGGGTGAGCGTGCCGGTCTTGTCGCTGGCGATCAGGGTGCAAGAGCCCAGGCCTTCCACCGCCGGCAGCAGCCGCACGACGACGTTGCGGCCTGCCATGCGGGCGCTGGCGATCGCCAACGCGACGGTGATCGCCACCGGCAGGCCTTCCGGAATCGCCCCAACCGCCAGGGCCACGGCCATGAAGAAAATCTGCACCAGCGGCGCCCCATGCAGCGCGTAAATCAGGGCCAGTACCGCCACCACCACGGCAATGATCAGGCCGACGGCGCGACCGAAGCCGGCCAGTCGATGCAGCAGTGGCGGCACCATTGGCGGCGCCGCGGCCAGCGCCGCGGCAATGCCGCCGATCACCGTGTTCGTGCCGGTGGCGGTGACGACGGCCAAGGCTCGCCCGGTCAACACGATGGTCCCGGCATGCAGCATGTTGGCGCGGTCAGCGAAGCCGGTATCGGCTGGCAGCGGGACATCGGCCTGCTTGGGCACGGCCGTCGATTCCCCGGTCAGCAGCGACTCGTCAAGCTGCAGCTCCAGTGCCTGCAGCAACCGCAGGTCGGCCGGAACCTGGCCGCCGGCCTCGACACGGACGACGTCACCGGGCACCAGGGCACTGGCCAACACCTGATGCGGCTGCCCGCCGCGGCGGACGGTGGCGCGCGGCTCGATATAGCGCTGCAGGGCACGGGCGCTCTGCTCGGCCCGCCATTCCTGGGCCGTGCCGATCACCGCATTGATCAGCAAGACGGCAACGATGAAGCCGGCTTCGTCGGCGGCGCCGATCGCCAGCGAAACACCAGCCGCCGCCAGCAACACATAGATCAACGGACTTTTGAACTGGCGCGCGAAGACCCGCCACAATGGCGTCGTCCGGGCTTCCGGCAAACGGTTCGGGCCGAAGCGGGCCAGCCGCCGTGCCGCCTCGGTCTCGCTTAACCCGTAATCAGTGCTGCCGAGCGCCGTCAGCGCCGCCGCCGGCGACAAGGCGTGCCAGGACTGCGGCCGGTCCGGATCGGGTTGGGGCGCGTCCATGGCGCTTTCTAACCCGCCAGCAGCGACGCAACCGTGACCACGATCAACGCTGGCGGCAGCGTCTGACCGGCACGACGATTCCCGTCGCCGCAAAGCCAGAACCGAGCTAGGCTCCAACGCGAAAATGCGCCGGCGAGCCAGGTCTGGCACCGCGCGGCGCCCGGATTGAGCAGGACGGTGACCATGAGCGAACTGAAATCGCATGCCCAGGTGGTGGTGATCGGCGGCGGCGTGGTGGGCTGTTCAGTGGCCTACCACCTGAGCAAGCTGGGGTGGCCGGATGTGATCCTGCTCGAGCGCTCGGAGCTGACGTCGGGCTCGACCTGGCACGCCGCCGGCGGCTTCCACACCCTGAACGGCGACCCCAACGTCGCCAAGCTGCAGTCCTACACCATCGACCTCTATCGCGAGATCGAGGAGCTGTCCGGACAGTCCTGCGGCCTGCATCTGACCGGCGGGCTGCTGCTCGCCGGCACCGCCGAGCGCATGGACTTCCTGCGCCTGGCGCACGCCAAGGGGCGCTACCTGGGCATGGAGACCGAGCTGATCTCGGCAGCCGAGGCGGCGGAGATGATGCCGCTGCTGGATCCTGCGCATTTCGTCGGCGCCCTGTACGACCCGGCCGAAGGCCATCTCGATCCGTCCGGCGTCACCCATGCCTATGCCAAGGCGGCGCGCCAGCAGGGTGTCGAGATCCAGCGCTTCACCCGGGTCACCGACCTCCAGCCGCGGCATGACGGCGGCTGGGACGTGGTCACCGAGAAAGGCACAATCCAGGCCGAGCATGTGGTCAACGCGGGCGGCCTATGGGCGCGCGAGGTCGGGCGCATGGTCGGGCTGGAGCTGCCGGTACTGGCCATGGAGCACATGTACCTGCTGACCGACGACATGCCCGAGGTGGTCGACTACAACACGCGCAGCGGCAAGGAGGTGATGCACGCGATCGACTTCGAAGGCGAGATCTACATCCGCCAGGAAGGCCGCGGCATGCTCATGGGCACCTACGAGAAGGCCTGTGTGCCATGGTCGGAGCGTGAAACCCCGTGGGACTTCGGCCACGAACTGCTGGCACCCGACCTGGACCGGATCGCACCGTCGCTCGAAATCGGCTTCCGGCATTTCCCGGCGTTCCAGAACGCCGGCATCCGGCAGATCGTCAACGGCCCCTTCACCTTCGCCCCCGACGGCAACCCGCTGGTGGGACCGGTCCGCGGCTTGAGCAACTACTGGGTCGCCTGCGGGGTGATGGCCGGATTCAGCCAGGGCGGCGGCGTCGGCCTGGCGCTGGCCAACTGGATGATCGACGGCGACCCCGGCTTCGACGTCTGGGGCATGGACGTCGCCCGCTTCGGCGACTGGGCCGGCATGGCCTATACCAACGCCAAGGTGCGGGAGAACTATGCCCGGCGCTTCCGCATCATCTTTCCCAACGAGGAGCTGCCGGCGGGCCGGCCGTTGCGCACGACGCCGGTCTATGACCGGCTGAAAGCGGCCAACGCCGTGTTCGGTGCCGGCTATGGCCTGGAGCACGCGCTGTGGTTCGCGCCCGCCGGGAGCGAGCCGATCGAAGAGGTGACGTTCAAGCGCTCCAACGCACATGACCCGGTGGCCGAGGAGTGCCGCGCTGTACGCACGGCGGTCGGCATGATCGAAATCTCAAACTTCGCCAAATACGAGGTCGCCGGCAGCGAGGCGGAGGGCTGGCTCAACCGGCTGCTGGTCAACCGCATGCCCGAACAAGGGCGCATGGTGCTGGCGCCGATGCTGAACCCTGCCGGCCGCCTGATCGGCGACTTTACCGTCGCCCGCACCGGAGCGGAGCGGTTCCTGGTGTTCGGCTCGGGCATCGCCGAGCAGTACCACATGCGCTGGTTCGAGCAGCATCTACCCGACCGCGGCGTCACGGTACGGCCGCTCGGCCTGGAGCTGACCGGCTTCTCCATCGCCGGCCCGCAGTCACGGGCACTGTTGGAGCGGGCCGCCGGCGCCGATGTCTCGGGTGACGCCTTTCCGTTCATGCGCTTCCGGCAGATGGAGCTGGGCCTGGTGCCGACACAGGTTGGCCGCATCACCTTCACGGGCGACCTGGGTTACGAAATCTGGGTTGCGCCCGACTACCAGATCGCGCTGTTCGACCTGCTCACCGGCGCGGGCGCCGACCTCGGCCTGCGCCTGTTCGGCGGCCGGGCGCTGGACGCGCTGCGGCTGGAGAAAAGCTTTGGTGCCTGGGCCCGCGAGTACCGGCCGATCTATGGTCCGGCGGAAGCCGGCCTCGACCGCTTCATCCGCTTCGAGAAGAACGACTTCATCGGCCGTGACGCCGCCTTGCGGGAACGCGAGAACGGCCCCGAGCGCCGCCTGGTCACCTTCGACATCGACGCCGGTGACGCCGACGTGATCGGCGACGAGCCGGTCTGGCACGACGGCGAAGTGGTGGGCTGGGTGACCTCAGGCGGATATGCGCACTGGTCCGAACGCTCGGTCGCGCTCGGCTACGTCCCGGCCGCATTGGCGGAGAACGGGGCCGACTTCCAGGTCGAGATCCTCGGTGACCGGCGAACCGCGCGGCTACAGCCGGCGCCCCTGTTCGACCCGTCCGGAGCGCGCATGCGCGGCTGAAAACCGGGCTGAAAGACACCCTGAAAAAAGCCGTTGCGACGGCGACGAATTCGCTTGCCGGCGGTTCGCGCCGTCTGCAAACTGTCGCGCTTTTTTCGAAACCGGCGATGGGAGGCAAGCCATGGCCACAACCGCTTCTGGACACAACAAGGATCTGCTGGCGCGCCTGAACGAAGGCGCGGTCATTTGTGCCGAGGGCTATCTGTTCGAGCTCGAACGCAGGGGATATGTGCAGGCCGGCCCGTTCGTGCCGATCGTGGTCCTGGACCATCCGGAAGCGGTCCGCCAGCTGCATGTCGACTTTGCCCGCGCCGGCTCGGACGTGATGGAGGCGTTCACCTATTACGGCCACCGCGAGAAGCTGCGGGTGATCGGCATGGAGGACCTGCTGGAGCCGCTCAATCGGCAGGCGCTCGAGATCGCCAAGAGCGTGGCCGAAGAAACCGGCACCATGCTGTGCGGCGACATCTGCAACACCAACGTCTACGAGCCGGGCGACCCGGCCACGCACCGGACCGTACGGGCGATGTTCGACGAGCAGACCGCCTGGGCCGCCGAGTACGACGTCGACTTCATGGTCGGGGAGACCTTCTCGTTCGTCGGCGAGGCGTTGATCGCGATCGAAGCCGCCCGCGCAGCGGGCAAGCCGGTGGTGGCGACGCTGGCCCTGCACAGCGATGACAACACCCTGGACGGCCACGACGTGGTCGATGCCTGCCGGATGATGGAGGACGCCGGGGCCGACGTGGTCGGACTGAACTGCATCCGCGGCCCGGCGACCATGCTGCCGTACGTGCGTCGGATCCGCGAGGCGGTGTCGTGCCACGTCGCCGCGCTGCCGGTGCCCTACCGGACCAGCGACAGCGCGCTGACCTTCCATGCCTTCCGCGACCCGGGCTGTGGCTGCCTGCCGCAGGAGATGCCGTTCCCGACGGCGCTCGATCCGTTCACCTGCAACCGCTACGAACTGGGCGAGTTCGCCACCGCCGCCTATGCCGACGGCGCCCACTATCTGGGTGTCTGCTGCGGCGCCGGTCCGCACCATATCCGGGCCGTCGCCGAAGCCCTGGGCCGGGAGCCGGCGGCCAGCCGCTACGCGCCGGACATGACCCGGCACGCCTTCTTCGGTAGCGACGCGGCGATCCCGGACAGCTACCGGGAGCACGGCAAGCAGCTCTAGGCAGTCGGTGCATGCGGGCCCAGCCGAGCCCGCGGCTGCCGATGTGATCCGGAATCTTGCCTGCCACGTAGATGATACGTGGCAGGTGGCCGGCACCTGTGCCCCTGCTGTGACCTGCGCCTTCATGGCGCACCAACCGTGCTATCCATCACGCAATACCGCTGTAAAGAGCAAACCGCCGCTTGTCTGATAACGACAATCATCGCGGCTCGAGCGATCACTTATTCGGAGGGATGTATCTCATGGGCACGGAACAGACTATTGCCATCGTCGTCATCCTGGTCTTCCTGGCACTGCCGTTCATCGGCAACGCCATGAAGCTCTGAGCGCTGTCCCGAAGGCCCATTGGTGAGAGCGCACTGTCAATCTGCGCAAGTGGGTTTCTCTGGCGCAACCGAGTTATTACGGTCGCAAAGGGCAATGGGATCACATTTTTGATTCTTCCTGATTGCTGATCCGGGTGAAGGCCAAAGGCGTAACCGATAGGACTTTCACACCCCAATCGGAGAAGCGTCATGCGCCTGTCTTTGTATCGTTTTCCCGCCATCCTGATGGCCGGCCTCGTGGTCCTGTTCAGCGCCGCCGTGTTCGAGAGCTCGCGCGCGGCCCATCACGGCATGAAGAAGGACATCGTCGACACCGCCGTCTCTGCCGGCCAGTTCAACACCCTGGTCGCCGCGATCAAGGCGGCCGGCCTAGTCGACACGCTGAAGGGTGATGGCCCGTTCACGGTGTTCGCGCCGACCGACGAGGCCTTCGCCAAGCTGCCGGCCGGCACCGTCGAGAACCTGTTGAAGCCGGAGAACCGCGATCAGCTGGTCGCCGTCCTCACCTACCACGTGGTGCCCGGCAAGGTCGTGTCCGGCGACATCGCCGGCAAGACCACCACGGCAAAGACCGTGCAGGGCTCCGCACTGTCGATCAATGCCACCAGCGGCGTGATGGTCGACAACGCCAGCGTGGTGCAGGCCGACATCATGACCTCGAACGGCGTGATCCACGTGATCGACACCGTCGTGCTGCCGAAGTCGTAAGTCAGCGTCCCTCAAAAGCGGCCCGGCGCCCCTGGCGCCGGGCCGTATCGTTTCAGCCATAGAGCTCAAGTTGCGATCACCCCTTGGCCCGCGGCAACGCCTCGGCCAGCAGGCGCCCGAACACCACCATCTCCGGACTGGTCCGGCGGTAGGTGTCGAGCGTGGCCAGCACCGCCGCATGTTCCGCAGTGGCCGGCGCAGTCGGTGTGTCGGGGATGGCCGGCAAATCGACGAACAAGGCCGCCACGGCGTCGTCGATGCCGGTGAGCAGCGTCGCACGTGCCGCGTCGGTGGCGGCGGCATCAAACAGCGGCGGCAGGCATTCGGCCAGATAGGCCAGGTAGGCCGGCCAGTGCGCCAGCATGCGGTACAAGCCAGGCACGAACGGCACCCCATCGACCCCGGTGCCAAGGCGGAAAAGGGCGGCACGCGCATCGTCGTCGAGGGCGGCAGGATCGACCATTCCCGGCAAGGCCGGCAGCATCTCCGGCGGCGCCCAGACCGCGCCGGCCCAGCCGGCACCCGCCGGCCGGTCGCCAGCCAGCAGACGCCGCAGCAGGCCGGCAAACATGAGGTTGACTGGCGCGACGCGCACGAATCCGGCACAGACCTCGCCGATGCGCCGGGCATCCGCCGCATCGACGCCCATATCATGCAGCGACGCCTGCGACAGCTTTGGCAACGTGCCCACATCAACCGCCGCAGCGACCCGCCAGCCCACGGTCTGCCCGCGGCCAGAGGTGAACGCCGGCGCCAGCGCCGCCCAAGCCCATTCGAGCCAACCCGGCCTGCTGGCGAGATGGCGCTGCAGCGACGAGACATAGGGCACCGCCCACAGCCGGCGGATCTCGCCATAGATGTCGGCGATGGCCCCGCGCGCCTCGCCCTCGGGCAGTTCGGCCAGCATGCCGCCTTCCTCCTGACCTGGTGTGGCGCGTCCTTGCGCTGACACGGCGCCGCCAACCGAATTAAGCCATGAATGACGCCATCGCCAAACCTGTGGACAGACGCCTTGTCCTGGTGCTGGGCGACCAACTGTCCCCGCGTCTCACGGCCCTGTGCGCCGCCGATCCGCAGCGCGACGTGGTGCTGATGGCCGAGGTCACCGAAGAAGCCAACTATGTCCGCCATCATCAGAAGAAGATCGCCTTCGTGCTCGCCGCCATGCGGCATTTCTCCGCCGAGTTACGTGATGCCGGCTGGACCGTCGACTACGTGCGACTGGACGACCCCGGCAACAGCGGCTCGATTGCCGGCGAGATCGAACGCGCATGCCAGCGTCACGGCGTTCGCCGCGTCATCGCCACAATGCCGGGCGAATGGCGATTGATGACTGCGCTGCGGACGCTGAGCACCCGCTTGCCGGTGCCGCTGGACCTCCTCGAGGACGCGCGTTTCCTGTGCACGACCGCTGACTTCGCCGCCTGGGCCGACGGGCGCCGACAGCTCAGGATGGAGACCTTCTACCGCGAAATGCGCCGGCGCACCGGCCTGCTCATGGACGGCGACGCCCCGGCCGGCGGGCGCTGGAACTACGACAGCGAGAACCGAAAAACGGCCAAGGGCGGCCTGCACTTCGATGGGCCGATGCGGCTCCCGCGCGATGCGGTCACCGACGAGGTGCTTGCGCTGGTCGGTGAACACTTCGCCCATCACTTCGGCAGCCTCGAACCATTCTGGTTCGCCGTCACCCGGCGCGGTGCCGAGGCAGCCTTCAGCCACTTCCTCGACACCGGCCTTGCCCGTTTCGGCGACTATCAGGATGCCATGCTCAAGGACGAGCGGTTCCTGGCGCATGCGGTGATCGCGCTCTACCTCAACGCCGGCCTGCTCGACCCCATGGAGGTCTGCCGCCGGGTCGAGGCCGCCTGGCGCGACGGCACCGTACCGTTGAACGCGGCCGAGGGCTTCATCCGGCAGATCATCGGCTGGCGCGAATATGTCCGTGGGATCTACTGGCGCAACATGCCCGGCTACGCCGACAGCAATTTCTTCGGTCACGACCGGCCATTGCCGGAACTCTACTGGAACGGCCAGACCGACATGGCCTGTCTCAGCGCCTGCATCGCCCAGACCCGCGATGAAGCCTATGCCCATCACATCCAGCGGCTGATGGTCACCGGCAACTTTGCCATGCTGGCCGGGGTCGATCCCAAGGCGGTGCACGAATGGTACCTGGCGGTCTATGCCGACGCCTACGAGTGGGTCGAACTGCCCAACACCATCGGCATGAGCCAGTTCGCCGATGGTGGCCTGCTCGGCTCCAAGCCCTATGCCGCCAGTGGCAACTACATCAACCGGATGTCGGACTACTGTCGTTCGTGCCGCTACAAGGTCAAGGAGAAGAGCGGCCCCGAGGCCTGCCCGTTCAACTACCTCTATTGGGATTTCATCGACCGGAACCGGGACAGGCTGTCCGGCAATCCGCGCCTCGGCCAGGTCTGCCGGACCTGGGACCGGATGACCGGGGCGCGCCAGGCGCAGGTGCGCGCGGGTGCCGCGCGCTTCCTGGCGCAACTTGACGTCGGCGCCCAGCGGGCGACGCAGCCCGGCACCGCACCGGCCCAATCCAAGAGACCTGCCGGCACGTAGAAGACACAAACAGCGAGCGGATCATGGACAAGCTTCATCATATCGCCATCACCGTGCCGAACATCAGCAAGGCACTGGCCTGGTATTGCGACGAGTTCGATGCCGACCTCACCTATGCCGACGAGAGCTGGGCCCTGCTACAGTTCGACAACATCGCCCTGGCCCTGGTGCTCCCTGGCCAGCACCCGCCGCACATCGCCGTCGAACGCAGCAATGCGGCCGAATATGGTGCGCTGACGCCACATCGGGACGGCACCGCTTCGGTGTATGTCGAAGACCCTTGGGGCAACACCATCGAATTCCTGCAGACCGGCTAAAGCCCGCGTAGACATGGCCGACGAACACGATCTCACGGTGTACTACGACGGCGCCTGTCCCCTGTGCCGGCGGGAAGTCGGCTTCTACAGGCGCCGGCGCGGGGCCGACGCCATTGCCTGGATCGACGTCAGCCAGGCCGGCCCAGGGGACCTCACACCTGGCCTGTCCAAGGCGCAGGCCATGGCCCGGTTCCACGTGCGCGACAACGAGGGGACACTGCTCGATGGCGGCGATGCCTTTGCCCGGTTGTGGGCATCGCTCCCGGGCTTCCGGACGGCGGGCCGGCTGTTCCGCCGGCGTCCGTTCGCCTGGTTGTTGAACCGTGGCTACGATGCCTTCCTGCCGCTTCGCCCCCACCTGCAGGCCATGGTCTCCGGGGCGCCTGCGTCTGTCGACGACAGTCGGCGCGGCGATAGCGCGAGATGACACGCGCAACGGCGGGGCAGCGCCGCCGCAACGTCCTGCTCTCTCTCATGGGCATGACGTTGGTGGCGCCACTGTCGTTGCGCCCGCACCGCACTCTGGCCCGAGGCTCCGACATGTTGATCGACGATTTCAGTCGACCCGACCTGACCTCGATGCTGGGCACGCGTTGGCGCGCGGTCAGCGACCAGGTGATGGGCGGCATCTCCGATGCCCGCATCGACCATGACACCGCCGATGGCCGGACAAGCCTACGCCTCACGGGCGACGTCCGGCTGGAGAACAACGGCGGCTTCATCCAGGCGGCGCTGGACCTGACGGAAGGTGGCGAAACCCTCGACGCGGCAGCCTACAGCGGCGTGCGCCTGGTCGTGCGCGGCAACGGTGAGAGCTACGCCGTGCATCTGCGCACGCCCGACGCAACCCGGCCCTGGCAGTCCTATCGGGCGGCGTTCGTCGCACCGGCGGAGTGGACAACAGTCGAGCTGCCGTTCACGGCCTTCGAGCCGTATCGGCTCAGCGTGCCACTCGATGTCACGCGACTGCGGCGGATCGGCCTTGTCGCGATCGGCCGCGCCTTCCGCGCCGAGCTCGCCGTGGCCGAACTCAGCCTCTATCGCTGATCGCTATTCATTCGGTCTCGAGCCTGCCGACGACAGACAGCGTGCCGTCACTGTCGCGGCGCAGCACGACGAGCTCGCCCGAAGCCGGGAAAATGCCCGTCAGGGCCGTGATGTTGACCTGGTGGGTCACCAGAACGATCGGCCGCTCGAGCGCCTGGTCGCCAAGCCATGCCTGCAATGCCCGGGTCTGAGCATCGCGACGCTCGCCACGGCGAAAGAACGAATTCAGCGGCGGCAGCTCTTCGACCGGACCCAGGTCCAGCAGACGCGCCGTCTCGAGACAACGGCACCATTGGCTGGAGGCGACCCGTGCCGCAGCAATGCCGTTGGCACGGAAGCGCGCGCCGATGCGGGCCGCCTGGCCGCGACCCTGGTCTGAGAGATTGCGCTGGGTGGAGCAATCCCGCAGCGCGAACTCGGCCGGATCGCCGGTACCTGGTGCCAGCGCGTGTCGCAGCAGGGCCACGTGCTCGCCTGATCGGAGCGCCTTCCACAGCGCGTCATCGGCGGCCGCAGGCGTGGCCATGGCGACAGTGATCAGCGTTGCCAGAAAGGCGCCTGCAAGCGCCGTGCAGCGGATGCTCATGCCGTGTCGCCTACCAGCCCCGGGTGCCCGGCGCCCCCTTGAAGGGACCGACCACGCGGGATGTGATCCAGCCACCATAGAAGTCGCCGGCCTGGGCCTGCACGCGTTCATCGCCGACCCAGCATTCATCCACCCGCGAGGCGTAGAAGGCGTAGAAGTCCTTGATCGCGCGGAAGCCGACGGCCGGGTCGGGATAGCTCCAGGCCACGTCATCGGCGCGCCGGCCAGCGACCTCGAGCGTCCAGTACTGTGCCACGCCCTTGAACTCGCAGAAGGACTGGCGCGCAGTCATGGACAGCAGGTCCCGCCGCACATCGCCCGGCGGCAGGTAGTAGACCGGCGGGTGACTGGTCTCCAGAACCCTGAACGCGTCGGTGCTGTCGGCGATGGTTTCGCCGGCAAAGACAACGCGCAGCCGTTCGTTCACCCACTCCAACCGCGGCGGCCGCGGATAGTCCCATACCGACTCCTGGCCCGGGCCCGGGACGATGCGCTTGGCTCTGGCAAACACGGTTGTGCTCCTTTGCTTCAGGCTGACGGCATGGCGGGGCGGACGGGGGTCACAACGACGCTGCGACGACGAGCGAGGCGACGACGACCGCCGTCAGGGGCCAGCGCAGCGTCGGATACCACGGTGGTGCTTCGCCCCGGCGGCTGGCCAGAACATCGAACAGCAACAACAGGGCGAAAGCGGCGGCGAGCACGACAAGATCGAGCGGTCGCGGCAGCAGCAGTGCTGTCCAGCCCAGGAGCGACGGCACGACACTGAAGCCGAGCCGACGCGACAAGCCGGCAGGCGCCTGCCGGGGCCCGGCGCCGGCGGTCGCGAGGCCCCAATGGACGCCGCCGAGAAACGACAGGATGACGGCACCATAGGCCGCAAGAGCGAAAGCCGCCTGCTCCCGCGGCAGCCCTTCCAGCACCGGAACCGACAAGGCGAGGACGACGAAGGGCAGGGCGCCGAAGGCACCGAGCCAACGCGCGGCGGCCGGTACCTCGGTGTGGCCGCGGTGCGGCCGGCGCGCAGCGTCCACCTCGTTCCCTGCGACCATCAGCCCGACCTGACAGCGCGCAGCATGTAGTTGACGCTGATGTCGCTGGACAGGCGCCAACGACGGCGGAGCGGATTGTAGGTCACGCCGGTCAGGTCGGCCGTTTGCAGGCCATCTCTGGCCAGCATCGAGCTGATCTCGGCCGGGCGGACGAAACGGCGCCAGTCATGCGTGCCCCTGGGCAACCAGCCGAGGACGTACTCCGCGCCGACTATGGCCAGGACGTAGGCGCGTAAAGTGCGGTTCAACGTGGCAACGATCATGATGCCGCCCGGCCTGACCAGGGCGCTGCAATCCGCCAGGAGCTGTCCTACATCGGTGACGTGCTCGACCACCTCGGTATTGAGGACGACGTCGAAGCTTTCGCCGCCCTGGCGCAGGTCGGCGGCAAGAGTGTGCCGGTAGTCGATGCCGAGGCCCTGCTCGGCCGCGTGCCAGCCGGCGACTTCGATGTTGCGCGCGGTGGCATCAATTCCGACGACCCGGGCCCCGTGCTCCGCCAGAGGTTCGCAGAGCAGACCAGCCCCGCAACCCACGTCCAGGACATCAAGGCCGGCCAGACCGCAGGACCCTGGACCTTGCCGACCGAAATGCGAGGCGACGCAGTCGAGAATGTAATCGCGCCGCACCGGGTTGAAGTCGTGCATCGCCCGAAGCTTGCCGTCTGGATTCCACCATTCCTCGGCAAGTTCCGTGAACCGCGCGATCTCTTCGGCATCCACGGTAGCCGATGACGCCCAGGGCGCATCCAGTTGGTCTTTTCGCAGCATGGGATGACGGGCACTTCGACAGTGATCACAACGGAAGATCTGGACCTGCCATTGATACGTATCTTCAGCGGATGTGGATCTGCCGACCGGTTACCTCTGTGCCCCGCAACCCTGACATGAGCCAGCGACCGCTCGCACCGTGCCGTGTGGCCGTTATCGGTGCTGGCATGGCGGGCATGGCCTGCGCGGCATCACTGCATAGCCACGGCTACGACCCTGTCGTGCTGGAGAAAAGCCGAGGCCTGGGCGGGCGGTTGGCAACGCGGCGGGTGAACGACATGACTACCTTCGATCACGGCGCCCAGTTCGTCACCGCCCGTTCACCGGCCTTCCGCGCGTTTCTCCAGGCGGCGACGGACGCGGGTACGGGCGCGCTCTGGCTGCCCGGCATCGCCGGTGACCCGGTTACGCGCACCAGCGACTGGGTCGTCGGCACACCGGCGATGAACGCCCTGGTCAAACCCCTTGCCGATGGCGTCGAGATCCGCCTCGGCCAAGAGGTCAACGCCGTCGAACGCACCGGCAAGGGCTGGCGCATCCGGACCGTCGCGGATCCAGGCGGCGACGTCTTCGACGCCGTCGTCTGCACCGCACCGGCGCCCCAGGCACAGGCGCTGCTGGCGGCCGAAGCAGCGCTGTCCGCTGCCTTGGACACGGTGACGATCGCCCCTTGCTGGGCCTTGATGGTGGCTTTCGCCACGCCGCTCCGGCCGGGCTTCGAGGTCCGGCGGTCATCGACCGACGATCTCGCCTGGCTCGCCAGCAACAGCGCCAAGCCGCAACGCGCCACGTCCCGTGATTGTTGGATCGCGCATGCCAGCCCGTCGTGGAGCGCGCACTGGCTCGAACAGGATCGCCAGGCGATCACGGCGGCGATGCTCAAGATGCTGCAGGGCTCGTTGGCCGTCCCGTTGCCGGAGATCGTTCATGCCGACGCCCACCGTTGGCGCTATGCCATGACCACGACACCGCTGGCCCAGCCGTTCCTCGCGTCAGGCGACGGAACGTTGTTCGTCGGCGGTGACTGGTGCCTGGGCGCGCGGATCGAGTGCGCGCATGCCAGCGGTGAGGCGATCGCCGACGCCCTCGTTAGCGCGGCCGCGGCATGAGTGCGCCGCCCATGCCGGCCGTCAAAGGCCCGCAGCTGCAGTCATTCGGCAGCGGGCTGAACGTCGCCGTCATCGGCGCGACGGGTGGCATCGGCGGCGCGCTGGCCGAAGCGTTGGACCGGAGCCCTGCCGTCGCCCGCGTGTTCCGGCTATCGCGGTCCAAGGCCGCCAGCGATTCCAGCCTGCGGCTCGACCTCGAAGACGAAGCCACCATCGCCGCAGCGGCGGCACACCTCCAGGCTGCCGCCGGCACACTGCACCTGGTGCTTGTGGCCACGGGCATCCTGCACGACGACAACGGCCTGCAACCGGAGAAGAGCTGGCGTGCCTTGTCGGGTCCGGCGCTGGACACGGCCTTCCGGCTCAACAGCATCGGCCCCGCCCTGGTCGCCAAGCATTTCCTGCCGCTGCTCCCGCGGCAGGGCAAGGCTGCATTCGCTGCATTGTCGGCCCGGGTCGGCAGCATCGAAGACAATCAGCTCGGCGGTTGGCACGCCTACCGGGCCTCGAAGGCCGCCCTCAACATGCTGATCAAGACGTTGTCGATCGAGCTGACACGGCGCAGTCCGTCGGCACTGTGCGTCGCCCTGCATCCAGGGACCGTCGATACGCCATTGTCGAAGCCGTTTCAGGGCGGCGTGCCGGACGACAAGCTGTTCTCGCCAGCACAGTCGGCAAGCTACCTGTTGGGCGTGCTGGACCGCCTGGCCCCTCGGGACAGCGGCGGGCTCTATGCCTGGGACGGCCGGCGGATCCCGTTCTGACCGGGCGCCGGCTCAACGCTCCTCGCCGTAGCGTTCGACGAGATCCGCCATGTCGGAAGCCTGACCCGGGCTCTCGAACCGGAGGCCGCGGCTGACCCCGGTCCGGTCGCGTTCGTCGCGGTTCTGGCTCACCTTCCACTTGCCTTCGATCCGACCGATGGTCAGCTCGAAACCGACGATGCCCTTGAGCTGATGGGCAATGAAGTCGTCCGGCGCATCGCTGACGAACCAGGGCACCGGACGGCCGCCCTCCTGCTGCCCGGTCAGCGCCTCCAGGTGCGCCCGCAGCCACGCCGGATCCTCGATCGTCGTCAGCGGACCATGGGCGTGGACCACGGCGTAGTTCCAGGTCGGCACGACCTTGCCGTGCTCCTTCTTGGACGGATACCAGGACGGCGTGATGTACTGCTGCGGGCCGTGAAAGATCGCCAGGGCGTCGACCCCGCCATCACGGTTCTGCCACAGCGGATTGGCCCGGGCCATGTGACCATGCAGGGTGCCGTTCGCCGACAGCTTCGGATGCAGGATCATCGGCAGATGATTGGCCGACAGGGCGCCGGCCTCGAGCGTGACGAGGGTCGCGAACGGGTGCGCCCGGATGAGCCCATGCATCACCTCCAGGCGGTCTTCGCGGAACAGGGGTGGCTGATACATCGAACGGGCCTTTCCAATTCAGCAGCGGCCGCTTATGGCACAGCCGCGGTGCGTACGTAAGCCCTGTTCCGGCATCTGGCAGCTTCGGAATCGGAAGCCCGTCGCCCGACCTCGGCAGCGCCGTAGTGGCGGGCGCTAGTCGGGCAGATAGCCGAACCGCTCCATCTGCTCTCGCTGGGCGGTCACCATGGCGCCGACCTGGGCTGGCGACAGCGTGCGGCGCCACTGCCCGGCGCGGCCGACCCGGAAAAAATGCTCGGAGTGCTTGCTGCGCTCGCGAAAGCCGCTCCGATCCTCCTGGCCCCGCAGCACCTTGAACGAGGAGAACTTGATCGCCTTGGCCAGGCGCTGGCGCGACGGCTCGAGACCGAGAAAGCGGGCGACGGCGGCAAAGGTCTTCTGCGGCCTGTCGAGCATGTCCTCGTAGCGCAACCAGGTCAGGCCCTGGGTGCCTTCACGGGTCCAGCTGGCGACATGCTGCGACCAGGTGCCGTAGGCTTCGTAGGCGTTGACCGCGTCGTTCTCGGTGCCGGCCTCGGGGTTGGCCATAAAGGCGATCGCGTCATCGAGACTGAGGCCGAAATGGTCCGCGAGCGAAATGCAGACGTCGAGCGGATTGCGGACCACATAGATCGCACCGACGGTATGCGCCATGGTGACCAGCGGCGTGCCGAAGCTCTCGGCGAGGATGTTGTGGGTCTTGGCAAACACCGAGTCCGGATGCGCGCGGGTAAAAGCCGCATGGACCTGCGGCCGCAGTGCGGCGATCTCCTGCTTGCTCATCTCGGCCGGCGACCGGCCGCCGGAGAGGTGCTCGAACCAGGCGGCCTGAGAGTCGCCGAGGCAGAACTTGTCCAGCTCGTTGATCGGCATCGGCCGCTCGGGGTCGCGCAGGAGGTTGTGCAGGAATGCCCGCAGCCAGGTATTGCCGGACTTCGGATAGGACGCGAGCCAGACGATGCCGCCCATGATTAGGGCGTGCTCCCACTGCTCGCATCCTGCCCGCCGTCGCGGCAGCCGGGGCACAAGCCGGTGAGCTCAACGGTCTCGGACTCGACGGCAAAGGCCGCGCGCTCGGCCAGGCTGGCGATGGCACCGGTCAGCGCCGCGTCGTCCACCTCGGCTGCCATGCCGCAGCGGTTGCAGATCATGAAATGGGCGCGATGGCGCCGACCTGGCCGGTTGCAGCCGATATAGGCGTTGCGGGACTCGACCCGGTGCACGAGGCCCTGGTCGAGCAGGAACTCCAGCGCCCGGTAGACGGTCGGCGGGGCGACGCGGCCGCGCTCCTGGCGCAGCAGGTCGAGCAGCTCGTAGGCGCCGACCGGCCGATGGCTGCCCCAGACCAGCTCCAGCACCCGCCGGCGCAGCGGTGTCAGCCGCTGGCCACGTTCCACACACAACTGTCCGGCCGCGGCCAAGGCGTCGGCAACGCAGCGGTCGTGGTCATGCAGGTCGGTCGCAAACGTGCCGACCCCGCCTTTCCCCTTATTGCGATGCTGTGGTCGTGCCATCCCTCGCTCTCCTCACGCCGCTGCCCGCCGGCGCCCGGGCAGCACGGCGACCAGTACGAACATCGCCGATGCCGCCACCACGATTGCCGGGCCGGACGGTGCGTCGAACCAGAACGATGCCGCCAGTCCGCCCAGCACCGCCAGGACGCCAATCGCCGCTGCCAGCGCGGCCATGGCCTCCGGTGTGCTTGCCAGCCGGCGGGCCGCGGCGGCGGGAATGATGAGCAGCGAGATCACCAGCAGGATGCCGACGATACGCATGCCGACGGCAATCACCAGGGCCAACATCAACATGTAGATCAGCCGCGTGCGCAGCGCCGGCACGCCTTCGACCACGGCCAGGTCCTCCTGCACGGTGAGCGACAACAGGGGCCGCCAGATCAGCAGCAGCAATAGCAACAAGGGCAGGCCAAGGCCATAGATCAGGGCCAGGTCGGCCCGGCCGATCGCCAGCACGTCGCCGAACAGGTAGGCCATCAGGTCGACGCGGACATGCTCCATGAACGACAGCGCGATCACGCCGAGTGCGAGGGAGACGTGCGCCAAGACACCGAGCAGCGTGTCGCCGGCGACCAAGCGCCGCCGCTCAAGCGCCACGAAGGCCAGCGCCAGCAGCAGCGAGTGGAGGGCGACCGAAACCGTCGGCAGGACGCCGAGCAGCAGGCCGACCGCGACGCCGAGCAGTGCCGCGTGCGACAGGGCGACGCCGAAATAGGCCAATCGTTGCCAGACCACGAAACAGCCCATGGATCCGGCGACCAGGGCAACGCCCACCCCGCCGAGCGCCGCCCGCAGCAGGAAATCGTCGAGTATCGCCACAGGCCCGCCGCCTCAGCCCGAGTGCACCGGCGGCAGGTCAGCCGCCGCCACGTCATCATCCAACGGCACCACATGGCCGTCGGCAGCGTGTGCGTGGTCATGCTCGTGATGATAGAGGGCGAGCACCTGGGCCACATGCTCACCAAACAGGGCACGGAACTCGGCGTGCGCCAGCACCGATTCCGGCTGGCCGGTGCAGCAGACGTGGTGGTTCAGGCAAACCACCCGGTCGGTCGCTGCCATCACCACGTGCAGATCGTGCGAGACCAGCAGCACGCCACAGCCGTGGCGGTCGCGGATACTCTCGATCAACCGGTAGAGCTCGACCTGGCCCGAAACGTCGACCCCGCTCATCGGCTCGTCCAGCACCAGCAGGTCGGGTTCGCGCAACAGCGCCCGGGCCAGGATCACCCGCCGGCGCTCGCCGCCGGACAGGGCCGCCATCTGCGCCCCGGCGAGATGCCCGACCCCGGCCTCCGCCAGGGCGCCGGCAACGCGCCCGCCGGCATCGCGGGCGCCCAGGGTGAGAAAACGCCGCACCGTCAACGGCATGGTGGCGTCGATGTCCAGCCGCTGCGGCACGTAGCCGACCCGCAACCCCGCCACGCGCCGCACCGTGCCGCTGTCAGGCGCGGTCAGGCCGAGCATGACGCGGACCAGGGTGGTCTTGCCCGAGCCGTTCAGGCCGACAATGGTGACGATCTCGCCACGGGCAACGCCAAGGTCGACATGGTCCAGCACCGTCCGTCCGGCAAAGGCGACACTGACGCCACGGGCGGCGATCAACGCGTCCTGTGGCACCGACGGTTGCTCAGGCTGGCCGTCCGGAAGGATCATAACGCAATGATATCACATTGCGTGCCCGGTGCCGGCCAGCGTCGCGAGATGGCGGTGGAAGCGCTGACAGGGTGGTGCGGCCGGCTCAATCAACCACGGCGGCGTGGCGCTCGAACGCCTTGTGCAGGGACTGGATGAGCTCCTTGCCGACCTGGCCGCCATCGCCCTTGATGCGGCCGGCGATGACCGCCTTCATGGCGTCGATATGAGCCTTGATGATCTCCACGTGGTTGTCGTTGTACTCCTCGCGCGGGTGGGCGAAGTTGTAAAGCGACTCACCAAAATGGCTGATCAGGCTGTAGCCGAAGGTGCCGCCCTGGCCCTTCAGGTCGTGCGCGGCGTCGCGCAGTTCCTTGAACTGGAAGTGGCGCAGCTCGGGTGAATCAACGCAGCGCCATGCATTTCATAGAGCCTGCGCAGGTGCGCCTGCACCCAGTCGGGATAGTCCTCGGCCATCTTGACGAACTCGGCCTCGGCCGCCTCCAACGCCTCTTCGGCAATCGCGCCGGGACCCGAGCCACCGCCGCCGCCGGACGCCTTTTCGCGCAGCGCGTTGCGGAAGCGGTAGTAGCGGACCTTGGGCTTGCGCCCGCTCTTGGCGGCAGCGGCATCAGTCATAGATGATCTCGATGTCCTCTTCCTTCATCACCCGACGTTCCTCGTCACCGGGGGCGCCGTGCTTCAGGCGCCGCCGGTCCGGGCCGAAATAGTCCGGCGTGTGGACAAACTGGCGCGGGCGGTCGATCACCTGCAAAAACCGGGTCAGCAGGCTGGTGACCGAGAACGGCTTGGCCAACATCTCGGTCACGCCCATGTTGCGGGCCTCGGCGACCTTGTCGCGGTCGGCATAGCCGGTGACCATGATGAAAGGGATGAACCGGTTGGGGGATTCCTTGTGCCGGCGCACCCAGCGTAGCAGCATCATGCCGTCGACCGGCGACATCTCCCAGTTGGAGAGGATCACGTCGACGCTCATCAGACCGGCCTTGGTCGGGTCGACGGCCATCATCCGCAGGATGTCGATCGCCTCACCGCCATGCTCGGCGACGCGGATGTTGGCCACCCCGATCGCCTTCAGCGCCTGGGTCAGCAGCGATCGCAGGTAGCTGTTGTCCTCGGCGAGCAGGACGGAGAACCGGTCGAAATTGTAGTCGGCCATCGCCGCAACCCTCAACGCAACCGCTGGCATGGTGGCGGCAAAGCGTTAACCATGGGTTAGCAACGCCCAACAAAACGGCGAATTTCGGCAGTTTCCTGCCGCAGCGGTCGGGATGGTGCGTGGCCAGCCTACTCCGCCGCGCTGCGTGCCTGGCGCCGCTCGGCGGTGGCCGCGGGGTCGACGGCGCCGGTCTCGTCCAGCACTACGCCCCAGAGCGCGGCGGCCTGGGCCGGGCTGTAGTAGCCGCGGGCGACGTCGCGGGCGACCAGGTCGGGATCACGCTCGAATGGTTCGCCATAGCCGCCGCCGCCCGGCGTGGAGACGCGGATCACGTCGCCCTCGGCGACCTGGATGTCCTGATCCTTGGACAAATGCGGCGGCCGGTAGACCTGGCCGCCATGGTGGACCTCGACCTCGTTCGGGGCACCGTCGGCGCCGCCCAGCACGCCCTGCGGGCCATAACGGCCGTGGTCCATGACGAACGAGGCCCGGCCCCAGCCGTTGCGGAGGCGCAGGGTGTAGTCGACGCCGAAGCCGCCGCGCCGGGCGCCGGCACCGCCCGAGCCCTCGCGCAGGGCGAACTCCTCGAACAACACGGGATAGCGCTGCTCGAGCACCTCGATCGGCTGCATGGTGGAGATGCCGATGGTCGAGCAGCCGTTGGTCAGGCCATCGGTGTTGGCGTTGCCGCCATAGCCGCCGCCGGTGAAAAGGTACATCACGTAGGGCCGGTCGCGCCGGGCATCGACGCCGCCCAGGGCGAAGTTGCCCGAGGTCCCGGCCGGGGCGGCGTAGAGCCGCTCGGGGATCGCCTGCACCAGGGCGGCAAACACCGCCTCGGCGATGCGCTGGCTGACCTCGGCGGCACAGCCGGAGACCGGCCGCGGGTACTCGGCATACAGGAACGTGCCCACAGGATCGGCGATATGCAGCGGCGCGAAAGTGCCGGCGTTGATCGGCACTTCGGGAAAGATGTGCTTGATCGCGAGATAGACCGACGACCGCGTGGTCGCGATGACGGAATTCATCGGTCCCTTGCAGGGTGGACTTGAACCGGACAAATCGAAATATAAATCAGTATCTTGCTTCTTGATCTTCATGTCGATCTTTAGAGGCTCATCGACCACGCCGTCGGAATCGACCCAGGCCACGGCGTGATACTCGCCGTCCGGGATGGTGGCGATCCGGGCCCGCATCTGCTGCTCGGCGCGGGCTCGCATCTCCGCGATGGCGGCGTCGACGGTGTCCCGGCCATAGCGGTCGAGCAGCGCTGTCAGCCGTCGCTCACCGACCCTGAGCGCGGCCGCCTGGGCCTTGATGTCGCCGATGGTTTCGTCGGCGACCCGGATGTTGGACAGGACGATGGCGAGGATCTCCTCGTCCAGCACGCCAGCCTTGTAGAGCTTCACCGGCGGCAGCCGCAGGCCCTCCTGCTCGACCTCGGTGGCGTTGGCCGAAAAGCCGCCCGGCACCGAACCACCGGTATCGCGCCAGTGGCCGGTGTTGGAGAGCCAGCAGAACAGCTCGCCGCGGTAGTAGAACGGCAGGCCCATGCGCACATCCATCAGATGGGTGCCGCCGAGATAGGGATCATTGACGATGTAGATGTCGCCCGGCTGCAAGTCCCGGGCACGCTCGATCAGGGTGCGAGTGGAATACTGCATGGTGCCGACGAAGATCGGCAGGCCCAGCTCGCCCTGGGCGATCAGGGCGCCGTCGTCGCGGTGGTAGATGCCGTCCGAGCGGTCCATCGCCTCGGCGATGACGGGTGAAAAGGCGGCCCGCTGGAAGGCCAGGTCCATCTCGTTGCAGACCTGGTTCAGGCCGTTCTGCAGCACGGCCAGGGTGACATGGTCGAGATTGGTCGTCATGGGCGGTTTCCCGGCTGACGGGTTGAAACGATATGGCGATGGTGTGTCGTAGGGGCGGGTCTCAGACCCGCCCGGCGTCGTTCCGCATTTGCCGCGCGACGGGCGGGTCTGAGACCCGCCCCTACAGGATTTCGTCCAGGCAGGACGATCATCCCGCATCCTCCCGGAACGCCGGCGGCACGGTGATCAGCAGGTTGCCGACATCGTCGACGCTGACGCTGTTGCCGGGCTCGATGACGATGGTGGTGTCGAGCTGCTCGATGATCGCCGGGCCCTCGAAGCGAGCCCCCAGGGGCAGCGCCTCGCGGTCGAAGAGCGGCGTATCGCGCCAGCCGTCGGCGAACCAGACCCGGCGCTCGGCCACACGTGCCTGCGCCACCGTGGCCCGGCGGGCCGAAGCCTGCATCAGGTTCTCCAGGGCGACATGCGGACGGCGGCCGATCACCGCGCTGTGCAGGGTGACGAGCATCGCCCGTCCCTCGGGCAGACGCAGGTCGAAGCGGCGGAAGTAGGCCTTGTCGAACGCCGCCTGAAGCTCTTCGCGGGTGACGTCGATACCGCTCAACGGTACCCGCAGCATATGGCTCTGGCCCTGGAACTGCATCTCGGCCTCGTGCACGCAGATCAGTTCGTCGACCTCGACGCCCTCGCGCTCGATGGTCTCGGTACCTTCCGCCACCTGCTGCCGCAGGATCTGGTGGACCTGATCCATATCCAGCTCCGCCACCGGGCGATTGACCGTGTTGACGTAGTCATGCCGCACGTCGGCAACGACGCAGCCAATGGCATTGGTGATCCCGGGACGGGCCGGGATCAGCACCAGGGGGATCGCCAGCTCGGCCGCCAGCGCCATGGCATGCAGCGGCCCGGCGCCACCGAAGGCGAACAGGGCGAAGTCGCGCGGGTCGTGGCCGCGCGCCAGGCTGACCATGCGGATGGCGCCGGCCATGCGGTCGTTGCCGATCTGCAGGATCGCCGCGGCCGCGGCTTCGGCGTCGAGGCCGAGCGGCGCGCCGACGGCGGCCTCGATGCGATCGCGGACATGATCCAGCGAGACCGGATGCTCGACCGAGAGCAAGGCCTCGGGATTGAGCCGGCCAAGCACCAGGTTGGCGTCGGTGATCGTCGGCTCTTCGCCCCCGCGGCCGTAGCAGATCGGTCCCGGCACCGCCCCGGCCGAGCGCGGTCCGACCTGCAACATGCCGGCATCGTTCAAAAAGGCGATGGAGCCGCCGCCGGCACCGATGGAATGGACGTCGACCATCGGCACGTGGATCGGCATGCCATATTCCAGCTGCAGCTCGGACGAGACCGCCGGGACACCGCCGCGGATCAGTCCGACATCCGACGACGTGCCGCCCATGTCGTACGTGATGAGATTGGCGTGGCCGCAATGGCCGCCGGTCGCGGCCGCCGCCATGACGCCGGAGGCCGGCCCCGACATCACCGTGTTGATGGCATGCCCGGCAACGATGCGCGAGGAGACGGTGCCGCCGTTGCCCTGCATCACCAACAGGTCCTTGTCGTAGCCCTGCGCTGACAGTTCGTCGCTCAGGCGCTGCATGTAGCGCGCCAGTACCGGCTGCACGGCCGCGTTCACCGCCGCCGCGGTGCCACGCTCGTACTCGCGGAACTCGGCCAGGATGTCGCTGCCGACGGTGATATGGCCGTTCGGCCAGTGTTCGGCGGCGACCTCGGCCGCACGGCGCTCGTGTGCCGGGTTGGCGTACGCGTGCAGAAAGTGGATCACCAGCGACTCGCAACCGGCCGCCGCCAGCTGCCCGGCGGCGGCGCGCACCGCGCCCTCGTCCAGCGGCCGCACCACCGCACCGCCGGCGTCGATGCGCTCGTCCACTTCCAACCGAAGCTCGCGCGGGACCAACGGCTCGAAGGTGCCGGTCATGCCATAAGGGTTCGGTCTGGTGCGCCGACCCAGCTCCAGCACGTCGCGGAAGCCCCGGGTGGTGATCAGCCCGCAGCGGGCGACCTTCTTCTCCAGCAGTGCGTTGGTCGTGGTCGTGGTGCCGTGCACCATCAGCGCCAGCTCACCGGCCCGGGTCCCCGCCGCGGTCAGCGCCGCCATCACGCCGATGGCCTGGTTGTCGACCGTGGTCGGCACCTTGGCGACATGTACCTCGCCCACCGCCTCATCGAGCAGGATCAGGTCGGTGAAGGTGCCGCCGACATCACAGCCAACGATACGCATGGCAACTCCTGTCCTGAACGGCGACCCGTCTCGGTTGCGGCAGCAAGCGGGTCCGGGACCCGCCCCTACCCTGTGGCTGATGCAGGCTCACCGTGCGCCGCGACGGTCCAGCGCCGGGGCCATGCCGCCGACGGTGCAGTGCCGGCCCTGCAGCATCAGCACGGCGCCGTGGATCAGGCCCTGCGCACGCATCGCCCGGGCGGTATCGACGCCGGCCAGCAGCGCCGCCTGCACGGCGGTCTCTGGCAGCGCCTCCACGGCCACGGTCACCGGCGTCTGGCCCAGGTCGCTGTCGGGGTCCAGCGCCTGCGCCGGGCTGCGGCTGATCGCCGGATGGTCGAGGTCGACGGCATTGGCGATCAACGTCGCAGCCACGTCCGCGGCGGCCGCATCGGCGGCCAGGACGGTGACGTTGTCGGCGATGCCGCGCGAGTAGCTGCGCCCGCGCCAGCCGCTGCTGGCGATGCCGCGCACCGGCATGTCCGAGGTGATCCGGGTGCCGGCATCGAGTTGGGGCTGGTCGACATTGCCGACCACGCCGGCGGCGTAGCTTTGACCCGGACTGAGATAGAGGGCGATGTCGCCACCGTTGTTGACGTAGCCGCGCGCCAGTTGCCGGCCGGCCACGGCCGCCGCCAGCACGGCGTCGGCCACGGCGCCGGCGACGGCAGCCATCGGAGTGACAAACACGCCTCGATGTGGCCATGCGGCGCGCGCCATGGCGCGGGACACCGGGTGGCGCAGCAACGGGTGGGCGACGCCAAGGGCCCGGCGCAGCACCGGCAGCTCCGTCACCAGTTCCTCCAGCAGCGGAACGAAGGCCTGCCATGCCTGATGGCCGGCGGCCTGCACCTCTGCGACCTCGCCGTCGAGGCCGAGCAGGAGATCGATCGGCCCGTGCTGGAAATGCAGGCGCCCGTCGGGCAGCACGGCGCGCTGAGCACCGCTCATCCGTCATCCTCCTGCGGCGCCAGCGGCCAGGGATTCTCGCGCCGCCAGGCCTGCCGCGTCACCGCCTCGTCCGCCAGCACCTCCTGCAGCGGTCGTACCGCATCGACGTAACCGCCCAACGTGCCGTATTGCGCCAGCGGCAGGGTGAACTCGATCGGGGCGACGATCGCCGGCGTCGGCACGTGCCCGAACGAACCCGGTGGCATGCGGGTGACGTCGACCATGAGAGTGATGCCGCCGCCCGGCCAGACGAAGCAGGGCGCGCCGCCCGAGGTGACCCGGGTCACGGTCTGCCGCACAGAGCGGGTCAGCCGCACCGGGTTCTCGGTAACGCCGGCACGCAGCGAACCACCCGCCCCGGCCATGAACAGCACGCTGCACAGTGCCGGCTCGCAGTTCTCGGCGATCCGGTCGACGACCTCGGTCAGCGGCGCCGGCATCGCCGACGGCTGCGGCGCCAGGTCGTCGTCAAGTGTGAAGAATTCGGCGTCCTCGCCGGTGGTGCTGACCATCAACAGGCGCAGGCCCGGCCAGGCGGTGGCCGGGTCGATGCGTTCGACGATGGCCAGGGGGTCGCTGACATCGGTGCCACCCCAGCCGTCGCCATGCCCGGCGACCTGGAAGTAGCGGCCGGGCGTCGACCGGCGTCCGCGGACGCGGATGCCGGCATGCGGCATGGCGAGGAAGCGTCCGGCCTGATGCTCCGTCAGGACGCCGGTGATGTGGTCGTCGACGACGATGACCTCGTCGGCATGGCCATGCCACTGGCGCGCGAACATGCCGATCGTCGCCGAGCCGCAGCCGACCCGCATGCGCTGTTCGAGCGTGCCGTCGATCACCGGCGGACAGCCGGCCTGGACGACGATGCCTGCGCCATCCTCGACCTGCAGGTCCACCGCCTCGCCGTTGCACAGCTCCAGCATGGCCTGACAGGTGACCGTGCCCTCGCGCTTGCTGCCGCCGGTCAGGTGGCGCACGCCGCCCAAGGCCAGCATCTGGCTGCCGTACTCGGCGGTCGTCACATGGCCAACCTGTTCGCCGCGGCAGAACACGGCCTTCTGTTCGTCGCCCAGGAATCGGTCGGTGTCGACCTTCACCTTGACGCCGCAGTAGCTGAAGATGCCCTCGGAGACCACGGTAACCACGTCGACGCCATCGACCTGGCTGCCGACGATGAACGGGGCCGGCTTGTAGTCGGGATAGGTGGTGGTGGCGCCGACGCCGGTGACGAAGGCATCGGCGCCGCTGACGATGTCGCCGCTCCAGTTCTCGGCATTCTCCAGGAACGGCACCATCTGGCCGTCGCGTTCCTGCGTGCGCTGGGCCACCAGCAACGGATCGACCCGGACCAGCTGCCCGTCCTCGTTGGCATAACGGTCGCAAGCACCGGCACGGCCCGGTCGGATCCGGCACAGCACCGGACAGGCATCGCAGCGGATCAGGCCATCGTCGGCCGTCGCCGGCCTGTCGGCACCGTGGTCGACCGGTTCGTTCATGCCTGCCTCCCGCCCACGTCGCGGATCGCCTGGCGCAGCCGATCGGGCGTTGCCGGCACGCGGTGGATGGTGACGCCGGTGGCCTCGCGGATCGCCGCCAGGATCGCCGGCGCCGTCGGCACCAGGCCGGGTTCGCCCACGCCCTTGGCGCCGAACGGCCCGGTCGGCTCGGGGTCCTCGACCAGGATCACCTCGATCTCAGGCACATCGCCGACCGTCGGAATCAAGTAGTCGTGCAGGTTCTCAGTCACGTCGGGCAGATACTCCTCCATCAACGCCAGACCGAGGCCCTGGGCGATGCCGCCGTGGATCTGACCGGTCACCAGGGTCGGGTTGACCGCTCGGCCGACATCATGCGCCGCAACGATGCGCAGCACCCGCGTCGTCCCCAGCTCGACGTCGACCTCGACCATGGCGAGCTGCGCCGCAAAGGCATAGCTGCCGTAGGGGATGCCCTGGCCGTCGGCATCGAGTTCGGTCACCGGCGGATCGAACGTGCCCTCGCCGACCAGCACGTCGCCGCTCTCGCCGGCGGCAAGACGAGCCAGGTCGATCTCGCGCACCAGGGTGCCGTCGCGCACGCTGACCCCGCCGACCTCGAGCATAATCTCGGCCTCCGGGCCGGCATTGGCGAGACGCAGGATCTGCGCCCGCAGGTGCCGGGCGGCGAGTTCCGCCGCCTTGCCCGAAACATAGGTCTGGCGAGAGGCCGAGGTCTTGCCGGCATCCGCGGTGAGATCCGTATCGCCGGTGACCTGGCGGATGGCGCGCAAGGGCACGCCCAGGGCGTCGGCAACAATCTGCGGCATCACCGTGTAGCTGCCCTGGCCGATATCGACGGCGCCGTTGTAGAGCGTGATGGCGCCATCGGCGGACAGGCCGACGCGCATGACCGACGGGTTGCTCATCCCGGTATTGCCGCAGCCGTACCACATGCAGCCGAGACCGACACCGCGGCGCAACACGGTGGCGTCGGCATTGTGCGCAGCGACGGCCTCACGCGCCTGCCGCCAGTGGGGGCGCAGAGCTTCGAGGCACAGGCCGAGGCCGGCACTGGCTTCGAGGACCTGTCCGGTGGCGGTTTCGTCGCCGGCGACCAGGGCGTTGTGCAGGCGGAATTCCAAAGGGTCCATGTCGAGCTGCCGCGCCAGCGCGTCAACCAGAGCTTCGTGAACGATGGCCGCCTGGGGTACACCGAAGCCGCGGAACGCGCCGGCCGGCGGCTCGTTGGTGAAGAATGCCCGGCCACGGGCATCGACCTGCGGCACCCGGTAGGGACCGGTGGCATGGACCGGCACCCGCCCGGCCACCGTCGGTCCCCAGGAGGCATAGGCACCAGTGTTGAAATCGGCAGTCATCTCCATCGCCTGCAGGCGGCCGCGGGTATCGCAGCCGAGCCGGGCAGCGATCCGCGACGGGTGCCGCTTGGTGCTGGCGGCCATGCTCTCGGGCCGGGTGTAGACGCAGGCCACCGGCCGGCCCAGCATCCAGGTCGCAACAGCGATCATCGGCTGCACCGACTGATCGAGCTTGCCGCCGAAGCCGCCGCCACAGAAGGTCGGGACGATGCGGATCCGGTCCGGCGGCAGGCCCAGCACCAGGGCCACCTCGTCGCGATCCATGTAGGGCGTCTGAGTGGAGACATGCAGCTCGACCCGGTCGCCGACGCGACGGGCATAGCCGGCCTCGGGTTCGATGTAGGCATGTTCGACGAAGCCGGTCTCCCAGCAGCCTTCGGCGACATGTGCGCACTGCGCCAGGGCCGCCGCCGCATCGCCCTTGCGCACCGCGCCGTCGATCAGCAGGTTGCCGGGCCGGGCGGCCTGGACCAGCGGCGCCGCAGCGGCCATGGCCGCATCGAGGCCGCAGACCGGCGGTTCGGGCTGATACTCGATCGGCAGCTCGTCATCGGCGATCGCCTCGACCACCTCACGCGCGCCGACCAGGGCCAGTACCGCCTCGCCGCGGTAGCGCACCTGGCCGGCGGCGAACACGGGCTGATCTTTGATATCGGGATAGATGCCGAAGCCGTTGTGCCCGGGCACGTCGTCCGCCGTCAGCACATGCACCAGTCCGGGGTGGCGGTCCGCCAGCGGCCGCAAATCGCCGATGGAGAAACGGGCCCGGGCATGTGGCGAGCGCACGGCGCGCAGCCACAGAGCATCCGCCGGAATGGCGTCGGCGCCAAAACGGGCGGCACCAGTCACCTTGTCCATGCCGTCGAGGCGACCCACCGGGCTGCCGACCGCGGCACCGGTTTCCGCTGACGGAGGCGGCTCCATATGGGCCGCGTCGAGGACAGCCGAGACGATCATGCGGTAGCCGGTGCACCGGCACAGCACCCCGCCCAGCGCGTCCAGCACATCCTGCTCGCTGGGCGTCTGCTTGCGGCCGAGGAGATGGGTTGCCGCGGCAGTTACGCCTGGCGTGCAGATGCCGCACTGGGCAGCGCCGTGGCGATACAACGCCTGCTGCACGCGGCTGACCACGCCGTGCGAGGCCATGCCTTCGACGGTCACCACCATCCGGCCATCGACCTGGGCCGCCGGCATCAGGCAGGCACACACCTGGGCACCGTCAACCAACACGGTACAGGCGCCGCAGTCACCGGCGTTGCAGCCGACCTTCACCCCCTCGAAGCCGAAGTCATCACGCAGGGTGTCCGACAGGCGCTTGCCCGGCACCACCCGGGCCTGGCGACGCTGCCCGTTCAGGAACAGCTCGATCTCGACCAGCCCGTCGTCAGGCGTCGACAAGGGCCGGTTCATGGCGCCGTCCCCAGGACATTCAGCAGCCGGCGCAACAGGGTCGCCGCAGCCTCATGCCGGTAGGCGGCGCTGCCCCGACAGTCATCGATCGGCTGCAGCTCATCGAGGTGTTCGGGCCGCAGCGCCGCGCCGAGATCACCGTCGAGCGGCAGGCCGACCAGCGCCGCCTCGAGCGCCGGCAGACGTATCGCCCGGGCCGTGCACGCGCCGACGGAAAGGCGCGCGGCGGCGACAGCCCCGGCCTCGTCCGGCTCCAGCAGGCCGGCCACCATGACGATGGAGATGACCAGGTAGCGACGTGCCCCCAGCTTCAGGAAATGACTGCGCGTCGCGGCGTGCGGCTCCGGCACCAGGATCGCCGTCAACAGCTCGTCATCGCCGCAATCCGTCTGCCGGTTGCCGCGCACGAAATCGGCAAGGGCCACCTCGCGCCGGCCGCTGCTGCGGCTGAGCTCGACCCGGGCGTCCAGCGTCAGCAGCGGCGGGATGCCGTCGGCGGCAGGCGACGCATTGCACAGGTTGCCGGCCACGGTGCCGGCGTTCTGGATCTGCATCCCGCCAACCTCGCGCGCGGCCAGCTTCAGGCCGTCAAAGCAGGCCGCCAGTTCGGCATCGATCAGGTCGGTCCACGTGGTTGTGGCGCCGATGCGCCAGTGACCGCCGACTTGCGTGATGCCACGCAGATCCTCGATGGCGGTGATATCGAGGATGTCGTCATCGATCGGTCGGCCAACGCGGGCGGGATAGAAGTCCGTGCCGCCGGCCAGCACCTTGAGGCGCCGCGCCTCGAGGGCGTCGAGCGCCTCGGGCAGGCTGCTCGGTCGGACATAGAGGCTCATCGCGGCTCGCCGCCTCTCCCCCTGCGATCATATGTGTACGTACGATTTTGGCCGGCGCCGACGGTTGCCGTCAAGCTTCGGCCAGCCACTGTGGCCGGCCCGTCAGGGGCGCAGGACCTCCAGCATCTCGGCCACGGTGACCAGCTTGCGCCGCGGCGCGCCGCCGGGGGCGGAGGTCTTTTCGTGTTCGTCCAGCTTCAGCCACTCATCGTAGCTGACGCGGCGGGCCTCACCCCGGTCGAGCAATGCCTCGAAGGCGGCACGGCCACCCTTGCCTTTCCCGGGACCGACGTCTTCGATGATCTGCTTAGCCGCGTTCTGGCCGTCGGGGCGGTTGGTGCCGATGGTGCCGGAGGGGCCTCGCTTGGCCCAGCCGACGGCATAGAGGCCGTTGCCGACCCGGCCCTCGTCGTTGGGGATGATGCCGCGCTCTTCGTCGAACGGCACGCCGGGCACGGGAAATGCCCGGTAACCGATGGCGGCAATCACCATGCCCGTCTCGATCTCGAAGAACTCGCCGGTACCGACCGCGCGCCCGCCCTCGACCCGGGTACGCTCGAGGCGCAGTGCCTCGACGCTGTCACCGCCCAGGATCTCCCGCGGCGCGGCGTAGAAGCCGAAGTGCACCCGCTTGGGCAGCTCGTTCGGATCACGCGTCGCGAACTCGCGCAAGGTCGCCAGATTGCGCTCGCGCACCCGCCGGTCACGGTCGGACATCTCCAAGTCTTCCGGCACGTGCTCAGGCAGCAGACTGCCGTCGACGACCGGCACGCAGGTCTTCAGCTCGCCCATCTCGCGCAGTTCGACATTGGTGAACTTGGCGTCGACCGGGCCACGTCGCCCGAGCATGTAGACGTCGCGGATCGGTGAGGCCTGAATCTGGTCGAGGGCGAATTCGGGGATGTCCGATACGTCCATTTCCTCGCGGGTCTTCACCAGCACCCGGGCGCAATCGATGGCGACGTTGCCGTTGCCGATGACGCAGACGTTGGCGGTGTCGAGGTTGGGGCTGAGGTCGCGGAAGTCGGGGTGGCCGTTGTACCAGCCGACGAAGGCGGCCGAGCCGTAGACACCCCGCTTGTCCTCACCGGGGATGCCGAGCGGGCGGTCGTTGGGGGCACCCGTGGCGAGGACGACGGCGTCGTAGCAGGCGGAAAGCTCGTCGACGGTGACGTCCCGGCCGACCTCGACGTTGCCGTAGAAGTGCACGTTCTCGCGTGCCGCGGTGCGGTCGAAGGTGCGGGAAACGTTCTTGGTCGTCTGGTGGTCGGGCGCGACGCCATAGCGGATCAGGCCATGCGGTGCCGGCAAGCGCTCGATGATGTCGACCTCGCAGTCCTCGCAGGCCTTGACCAGGGCCTCGGCGGTATAGAACCCGCTGGGCCCCGAACCGACGATGGCAACATGAAGCGGCATTAAGGCATTCCCTCCCCAAGGGTCTTTCTGTGGGTTCGGATTTGCGTCCGAGGCAACGTTGTGCGCTTGGGCGTGGTGTCGGCGCCGCGGCCGGCCGAGTAGCCGGCGGGCGACCGGTACACGATCCGCCGCAGCCTAGCCGACGGTCCAGGTGCTGCCACCGTTGAGCAGGGCGGCGATGTCCGCCGGCGCCGCCTTAGCCCGCGCCGCGTCAATCTGCGCCCGCACGGCGTCGCCGTAAGCCGGCGCCCCCTCTTCGCAGTAGAGCACGCCCAGGGCGACCGGGAACTCGGGCCGCGGCATGCTCGCCAGCAGGCCGGCGAGCACCCGGTTGGTTTCGTCATGCACCAGGATGTCGTCTTCGCCCGCGCCGTCCTCACCGATCGTCACCACCTCGAGCTCGATCTTGCCGGGCTTGAGGCGGATGCCCCGGTTGCGCTCCTTGCCGAAGATCATCGGCTGGCCGTGCTCCAGCATCAGCTGGTTGTCCTCGGCCGAGGCCTTCTCGGTGAAGTCGGCGAACACGGCATCGTTGTAGACAATGCAGTTCTGGAAGATCTCCACGAACGAGGCGCCACGGTGCGCATGCGCCCGCTTGAGCACCTCGGGCAAATGCTTCTGCTGAGTGTCGACGGTGCGGGCGACGAAGCTGGCACTCGCCCCGAGCGCGAACTGGGTCGGCGACACCGGCCGGTCGACCGAGCCCTGCGGGGTCGACGGCGAGCGGGTGCCAACCCGCGAGGTCGGTGAATACTGCCCCTTGGTCAGGCCGTAGATCTCGTTGTTGAACAGCATGATCTGCACGTCGACGTTGCGGCGCAGCACATGCAGCAGATGGTTGCCGCCGATCGACAGGCCATCGCCATCGCCGGTGATCAGCCAGACATCGAGATCCGGGTTGGCCAGCTTGACGCCAGTGGCGAAGGCCGGGGCCCGGCCGTGGATGGTATGAAAGCCGTAGGTCGACATGTAATAGGGAAAGCGGGACGAACAGCCGATCCCGGAGATGAAGACGACGTTCTCCGGCGACGTGCCGATCTCTGCCAGCGCCTTCTGCGTGCCCTTCAGAATGGCGTAGTCACCGCAGCCGGGGCACCAGCGGACCTCCTGGTCGGAGGCGAAATCCTTCGGTGTCAGCTTCTCAATCTTCGCGGGCGCGTTCATCTCAAGCCTCCAGACGCTGACGCACGGCCGCCTCGATCTCGGCGATCTTGAACGGCTGACCGTTTACCTTGTTCAGGCCTTCCGCCGGCACCAGGTACTCGGCGCGCAGCACGGTTATGAGCTGGCCTGTGTTCATTTCGGGCACCAGCACCTGCTGGTAGCTGCCGAGCAGCTCGCCCAGATTGCGCGGCAAAGGCCAGATGTGGCGCAGGTGAATGTGGGAGACGTCCAGGCCTTCGGCCCGCAGATTGCTCACCGCTCGGCTGATCGGCCCGTAGGTGGAGCCCCAGCCGACGACGGCCAGCTTGCCGCCAGGTTCGCCCATCTCCACCGCCTGTTCGGGGGTGTCGTTGGCGATGTTGGCGATCTTGCGCTGGCGCAGGTCCGTCATCCGTTGATGGTTAGCAGGCTCATACGAAATGTTGCCGCTGCCGTCCTCGCGCTCGATCCCGCCGATGCGATGCTGCAGCCCCGGCGTGCCGGGCCGGGCCCAGGGCCGGGCCAGGGTCTGTTCGTCGCGGGCGAACGGCTGGAACGCACCGTTGGCATCGGCAAACGTCACCGGGAACGGCTGGTAGGACGAGAAGTCCGGGATCAGCCAGGGCTCGGCCGCGTTGGCGATGTAGCCATCGGTGAGCACCATCACCGGCGTCATGTACTTCGTGGCCAGCCGCACCGCTTCCACGGCGACGTCGAAGCAGTCGGTCGGCGAACGGGTCGCCAGCACCACCAGCGGCGCATCCGCATTCCGCCCGTACACGGCCTGATAGAGATCCGACTGCTCGGTCTTGGTCGGCAGGCCGGTCGAGGGGCCGGCACGCTGGGAATTCACCACGATCAACGGCAGTTCGGCAGCCACGGCCAGACCGATCGCCTCGCCCTTGAGCGCGATGCCCGGACCGGAACTGGAGGTGACGCCGAGCGAGCCGGCATAGGCGCCGCCGATGGCGGCGCAGACGGCGGCGATTTCGTCCTCGGCCTGGAAGGTGACAACGTCGAAGTTCTTCATCCCCGCCAGCACGTGCAGCAGCGGCGAGGCCGGTGTGATCGGGTAGGAGGCGAACATCATCGGCAGGCTGGCCAGCTGCGCCCCCGCGACGAGACCCCAGGCCAGCGACTCGCCACCGGTGATGGTGCGGTAGGTGCCGGGCGCAATGTCCGCCGAACGGACCGTATAGCCGCGCAGCCCGCCGGGCAGCTCCGCGGTCTCGCCGAACGCGTGACCGGCATTGATGGCGGCGATGTTGGCCTCGGCAATTTCGGGGCGCTTGGCGAACTTCTGCCGCAGCCAGTCGACGGACGGCTGGCGATCCCGGCCGTAGAGCCAGTAGATCAGCCCCAGGGTCCACATGTTCTTGCACCTGAGCGCTTCCTTGTTGCCCAGGCCGAACTCCTTCACCGCCTCGATAGTCAGCTTCGACATATCGACGTCGATCACCTGGACAACATCCAGGCTGCCGTCTTCGAGCGGATTGCCGGCGAATCCCGCCTTCTTGAAATTGCGGTCGGTGAAGGTGCCGGTATCGACGAGGACCAGGCCACCCTTCTTGACGTCTTTCAGATTGACCTTCAGCGCCGCCGGGTTCATCGCCACCAGAACGTCCGGCGCGTCGCCGGCCGTGGCGATCTTGCGCGCGCCGAAGTTTATCTGGAATGCGGAGACACCGAAGGTGGTGCCCACCGGGGCCCGGATCTCGGCCGGGAAGTCGGGAAAAGTGGCCAGATCGTTGCCGGCCAGGGCGGTCGCCAGGGTGAACTGGCTGCCCGTGAGCTGCATGCCATCACCGGAGTCCCCGGCGAACCGGACAACGACCGATTCCAGCTCTTCGCGTGGGATATCGGTCGGCTCAAGCTTTACCGCTGTGTTCGTCACCATGTCTCAAAACAAAGATTGCCGCTGCTCACTGACTGGCAAGGGGCGCGCCGTCCCGCCCAGGCTGCCGCAGGACAGGCCGTATCGATCAGGTGCCATGTTCCTGGCACGGCGTCGTCCGAGCGACATTGCATTTCCGGCAGTTTCCCAACGGTCTTCTCGTGACCGCAGCGGCAGAATGTAACCGACTCGTTATTCGATTCCAACAGCCGGCGCGCCTTGGTACACGACAAATTTACGGTCAGGTTAAGCGCCTCAGCAGCGCCAGAAAAACCCTTTTTTCTTGGGGGCTTAGCGGCGCCAATGTGCGCTCGCTGACAACCGGTCCGTGGGGTACCACCGTGTCCGTAAGCCGCCGCCCGGCTGGCGAGAGGCGGACCAGGGTGCGGCGCTTGTCCCCCGGGTCAGCGCGCCGGTGAATCAACTGCCGCTCGACCAGCCGCCGGATCACGCCCTGGATGGTCGCCGGATCCATGGCGGTGAGCCGGCCCAGTTGATTCTGCGAGATCTCGTCGGCGTCGCGCAGGCGGACCAGGGCCGAGAACTGGGTCGGCGTGAGGCCGCCTTCGGCCATGACCTCCTGGAAGATGCTGCTGGCGCGCTGATGGGCACAGCGCAGTAGGAAGCCGACCTGATCCTCGAGCCGATAGTCGCCGTCGTCCGCGTCGTCGTCGCCCGCAGCCATGGCCGGCTAACCGCCGCGGACGACGACGAGGGTATCGTCGCCAAGGCCATAGACGAGTTCGGGCGTGCCGTTGCCGTCGAGGTCGGCAGCGACGATGGCGGTGACGATGGCGCTGGCATGGGCAATGCGCTGCAGCTCCGAAAACTTGCCGCCGGCAAAACTGACCAGGCGCAGGGCGCGTCGGTCCGCCGACGGGACGGCCAGCACCGGCTGCGGGTCGCCGAGCAGACGGCCGTGGGCGGACAGCCCCAGTTCCCGGCTGCCCAGGGCGTGGTTGGAAAAGCCGGCAACCGCATGCTCCGGCACCAGCGCCGCACCCCTCAGCGCATAGAGAGTCAGGATCCCGCCGATATGCGGGGTGATGACGACGGCGATCTCGGCCGCACCGTCGCCGTCGAAGTCAGCCACGCCGACGGGATTGAGCCAACGGTAGGGTTGGCCGATGGCAGCGGCCTCGGCCAGCAGGCGAAGATCGTCGTCGACGGCCTTGAACACCGCGACGGCGGCACCGGCGTCGAGATAGGCACGCACGACGACGAGCTCGTCATCACCGTCACCCGTGACATCGGCGAGGCGGACCAGACGGTCCTCGAACACGGAATCCGGCGACAGGCGATAACGCAGCTCCCGGCCGGTACGGTCGACGGCAACCAGTTCGGTCGCCTCGACCGCATCGCCCAGAACCGCATGGCCGTAGCGCCGACTGGCGCCGGCCAGCCAGGCGCGGGCGATGTTGCGCTGGCCGCTGGCGACGTCGCCGTCCGGCAGGATGCCGTCGGGCCGCGAGACCGATGGCGGCACCGGACCGGCGGGGCGCAGCCGCACGTCGCCTCCGGCGAGTTCGAGCCTGAAGCGGTCGTTGCCATGCCGCGCGCGTTGCAGCGTCAGCACAGCGGTCCCCGCCTCGTCGCGCACCTGCACCAGGCCCTCCGCCAGCGGCAGGGTGATGACCCGGAACGGGTCCGCCAGGGCCGCACCCGCGCCAATGACGAACAGGGTGCCGATCAGCAGCGCGCCGGCGGTAATGCGCTCTTGAGCAGCCGCCCATGTCGTGACGGTTGCCATGAAGATCCGGGGCATCAGGCCTCGTCGAACATCGCCACCGCCCGGGTCCAGCCGGCCGAGGCGCCGCGGATCTTCACCGGGAAGCAGGCAATCATGAAACCGTCCCCGGGCAGCGCCTCGAGGTTGTGCAGCTTCTCCAGGTGGCAGTAGCCGATTTCGCGGCCGGCCTTATGGCCCTCCCAGATGATCGAGGCATCGCCACTCTCGGCATAGCGCTCGGCGGTGTAGCTGAACGGCGCATCCCAGGACCAGGCGTCGGTACCGGTGACCCGCACGCCGCGTTCAAGGAGATAGAGCGTCGCCTCGCGGCCCATGCCGCAGCCGGCGTCGACATAGTCGTCGTGGCCGTAGGCGGCGCCGGCGCGGGTATTGACGACGACGATCTCGAGCGGCTTCAGGGTGTGACCGATGCGCTCGAGCTCGGCCGCGACATCGTCGGCGGTGACGACATAGCCGTCGTCATAGCCCGTGAAGTCGAGCTTCACGCCCGGCTGGAAGCACCAGTCCAGCGGCACCTCGTCAATGGTGATGGCCCGATCGCCGCCATCCATGGTCGAGGCGAAATGGTAGGGCGCGTCCAGATGGGTGCCGTTGTGGGTGATCAGCTCCACCCGTTCGACCGCCCAGCCTTCGCCATCTGGCAGGTCGTTCTTGCCCAGCCCCGGGAAGAACGCGGTCATCTGCTCGACCGACATCTGATGGTCGATGTAGTCGATCCTCGGATTGAACGGCTTGGGATCCGAGATCACGTCGTTCTCCAGCGGCATCGAAATGTCGACGAAGCGGCGCGGCATGGCTGGCTCCTGTGCTCCATAGGCGGACTTGCCGGATTATGCCCCAGCTACCGACCGCGCGGGAGGCCGCATCGCCGACGCGGCGGGCCTTGGCGCTGGCCGGGCGTCGTGACAGCATACCGGCGGCGACGATTACTCGCCGGCTTTGGTAAAGGGGGGAAGAGATGAAGCAGAAGCGCGCAGGCGGCCCGGTCCTGGCCGCCGTGCTGGTGCTGGCCGCCAGCATCGGCCTGCCGACAGCGACCGCGGCCGAAAGCTATCGCCTGACCGTGGCAGCGGGTCATCCGCCGGTGTTCCTCTGGGTCAAGCTGATGAGCGAGTACTTCATTCCCGAGGTCGACAAACGGCTGGCCGCGGCCGGCGGGCAGCACGAGATCGCCTGGACCGAAGCCTATGGCGGCACGGTGGCCAAGATCGGCGGGGTGCTCGAGGCGATCGAGGAAGGCGTGGTCGACATGGGCTTTGTCGGCACCATCTTCGAAGCGCCCAAGATGCCGCTGCAGAACGTGTCCTATGTCAGTCCGTTCGGCAGCGACCAGATCTCGGTGGTCACCGGCGCGATCGTCAAGCTGCAGCAGGACATCCCCCAGATGGGTGCGGCCTGGGGCAAGTACAACCAGGTGTTCCTGGGCGGGGCGGCGCTCGACAGCTATCACCTGTTCACCACCTTCCCGGTGCGCAGCACGGACGACATCGCCGGCAAGAAGATCCTGGCGCCGGGGCCGTCGGCAAACTGGATCAAGGGCACCGGCGCGGTGGCCGTCGCCGGCAACCTGAGGACCTACTACAACGACATCAAGACCGGCGTGGCCGACGGCGTCCTCACCTTCTCGACCGGCGCCTGGGGCTCCAAGGTGTTCGAGGTGGCACCGTACATCACCAAGGTGAACTTCGGTTCCCAGTTCGCCGGCGGGGTCTCGATCAACAAGGACGTCTGGAACGGCTTCGCGCCCGAAGTGCGCGACGTGTTCCGCGCCGTCGCCGCCGAGTACAACGCCAGGTTCGCGGCCATGCAGCAGGGCACCGCCGACGCGCTGCTGCAGAAGATGGTCGCCGCCGGGGCCACGATCAGCGAGTTCCCCGCTGACGAACGGGCGCGCTGGGCGGGCATGATCCCGAACGTGGCCCAGGCCTGGGCGGCGAAGCTGGACGGCGCCGGCCAGCCCGGCAGCGAGGTGCTGCAGGGCTACATGGCCTACCTGAAGCAGTCGGGTGCGCAGGTGCCGCGCGACTGGTCGGTCAAGTAATGCGGGCGGCCCGGGGCGCGCGACAGACCGCACTCTGGGCCGCCGACGGCGCCATCCGCGGGTTCCGGCGCCTGTGCGGCGCCATGAATGCCGTCGGTACGGTCTGGATCTTCGCCCTGATGGTGCTGATCAACGCCGACGTGGTCGGCCGCGAGGCCTTCGCCACGCCGGTGCGCGGGGTGACTGAGCTGGTCTCGCTGTCGATCGTCGGCATCGTCTTCCTCCAGCTGGCGCACACGTTGTGGTCGGGACGGTTCACCCGTTCCGACGCCTTCCTGGCCCGCCTCGCCCGCGCCTGGCCGCGCGCCGCGGCGGGGCTGGAAGCGCTGTACCACCTGACCGGCGCGCTGCTGTTCGGCCTGCTGGTCTGGGCCAGCCTGCCGTTCTATCGGCGGGCGCTGCAGGACGGCGAGTATGTCGGCGCGCTGGGCGACTTCACGGCACCGACCTGGCCGGTGCGGTTGATCATCATCATCGGCTGTGCGGCGACGGCGGTCAGCTTCCTGGTGCTGGCGGGTCGGCATATCCGGCGGGCGGTGAACGGACCCGGGGCGACATGGACGGACTGACGATCGGCACCCTGTCGCTGGCCGGGATGCTGCTGCTGATCTGGCTGGGCATGCACGTCGCGGTGGCGCTGACGCTGTTGTCGTTTCTCGGCGTCTGGGCCTTGAAGGGCAACTGGGTGGTGGCCAGCAAGCTGCTCGCCCTGGCGGCCTATGACTCCATCGCCAATCACATCTTTGGCGTGGTGCCGCTGTTCGTGCTGATGGGCCTGCTGGTCAGCGTGTCGGACATCGGCCGCGACACGTTCGAGGCGGCGCACCAGCTGTTCCGACGTCTGCGCGGCGGCCTGGGCATCGCCACGGTGGCCGCCAACGCCGTGTTCGCCGCCATCACCGGCATCTCCATCGCCAGCGCCGCCGTGTTCACCAAGGTAGCGGTGCCGGAGATGCTGAAGCTTGGCTACACGCCGCGCTTCGCCACCGGCGTGGTCGCCGGCTCGTCGGTGCTGGGGATGCTGATCCCGCCGAGCCTGCTACTGATCCTGTACGGCTTCTTGAGCGAAACCTCGGTCGGTCAGCTGTTCATCGCCGGGATCATTCCAGGGCTGCTGCTGGCGGCCGCCTTCGGCATAGCAATTCTGTTCATGGCCCATCGCCTGCCTGGCTTCGTCGGCGAGGAAACGGCGAGCGCGGCACCGGCCGCGGCAGGTACCGGCCTGCTGTTGAAGCTGGCGCCGATCGTCGGACTGATCGCGTTGGTGCTGGGCGGCATCTACGGCGGCCTGTTCACGCCGACCGAGGCCGGCGCCGTCGGTGCCCTGGGCGCCCTGGTGCTGGCCCTGTCCCGGCGCAAGCTCGGCCTGCGCGACCTGTGGCAGGTGCTGGTGGAGACCGGCCACGTCACGGTGTCGATCTCGTTCCTGATCATCGCCGCCAGCATTTACACCCGCATGCTGACCCTGTCCGGCATTCCCCAGCACCTGGTCGGCCTGGTCGGCGATACCGAGCTGACCTTCGGCGTGCTGCTGGCGATCTACATCGCCGCGATCCTGCTGCTCGGCACGGTGCTGGACTCGACCTCGATCATGCTGATCGCCCTGCCGTTGATCCTGCCGTTGGTCCAGGGCTTCGGCGCCGACCTGGTCTGGTTCGGAATCGTCACCGTCGTCGCCGTCGAGATCGGCCTGCTGACGCCGCCATTGGGATTGTCGGTCTATGTCATCAAGAGCACGCTCGACGATCCACGCATTGCCTTGAGCGACATCTTCTACGGTGCGGCGCCGTTTGCGCTGATCATGCTGGTCGTGCTGATCGCCCTGGTGCTGTGGCCGGACTTGAGCCTGGCGCTGCTTTAGGCAATACAGGGCGGCGCCGCAGCCCAGCAACCGCACGGTCCCACGCATGGCGAAACGCGTCTATCTGATCCGACACGGTCACACGGTCTGGAACGGGCCACCGCACCGGGTCCAGGGACAGCTCGAATCCGATCTTTCCGAACAGGGACGCGACGCGGCGCAGGTCCTGGGACGCCAGTTACGCAAGCCTGATCGCATCGTCTCCAGCCCGGCGGCCCGCTGCCTGCAGACCGTCGACGCATTGTACGGGCGTGATCCGGACAGCATCGAAGAGCGACTGGTGGAAATCCACCTGGGCTGGTTCTGCGGCCTGCTGGCGACCGAAGTTGCCGCCCGCGACCCCGATGCCTGGTCCGACTGGCGGCACAGGCCGGCCAGAACTCGGCCCGGCGGCGGCGAGACCCTGGAAGAACTGCAGGAACGGGCCGTCGCCGGCCTGCACGCGGTGCTGGCGACCGGTGCCGATGAGGAATGCGTCCTGGTCGCGACCCACGGCGGCGTGCTGCGCACCCTGATCTGCTATGACCGCGATGCCCCGCTGGACATGTATCCCGACATTGCCATGGATAACCTAAGTCTATTCCGCCTGGACCCCGGCACGTTCGAACGTGGCGGCGTGCAGATGCACCGCATCCAGGCCGAGGAGATGGTTTGAGGCCGCGTCGTGCGTGACTCCGCCCAACGTCGGGTCGTCGGGCTGAGCCTGTGGAGCGGACCGGTCGAACCGGTGCCGTTGCCGGGCGGGCTGTCGAACGACAACTTCCTGGTCGAGGATGCCGGCCGGCGCTACATGGTGCGGGTCGGCCAGGACCAGCCCGAGCATGCCGTCTACCGGTTCAACGAGGTGACGGTCTGCCAGGCGGCACATGAAGCCGACCTGTCGCCGGCGTTGATCCACCACGAGGGCGACGTCCTGGTGTTCGATTATGTCGAGGACGCCAGGATGCTGGCGCCCGAAGACCTTGCCGAGGCCCGCACCTTGGCGCAGCTTGTCGGGTTGATCGGGCGCTGCCATGTCGACCTGGCCGGACATCTCGAGGTGCCCGGGCCGATGTTCTGGGTGTTCCAGGTCAACCGCCGCTACGCCCGCATCCTGGCCGAGGCCGAGAGCCGGCTGGCCGGGTCGATCGGCCGGCTGATGGAGATCAACGACCAGACGGAAGAGGCGGTCGGGGCGATCCGGCCGGTGTTCTGCCACAACGACCTGATGCCGGCCAACGTGCTGGACGACGGCGAGCGGCTGTGGCTGATCGACTGGGAGTACGGCGGCTGGAACTGCGGGCTGTACGATCTGGCCGACCTGGCCGCGCACGCCGAGATGGCGCCCGAACTCGAGGCAGAACTGACGGAACGCTACCGGACGCTGGAGCCGGAGGCTCACGACGCTCAACGCTTCGCGGCCCTGAAATGCGCGGCTGCGGTTCGCGCGGCGCTGTGGGGCGGTGTTGCCGAGGTCTATTCGAGCTTTAACTGGGACGTTGCCGCCCATGCCGACGCGGAACTCGAACGTGTCGACCGGACTTATGCCGCCTTTCGCATGCTGTCGTGAAGCGGCCGCGCCTCTCTAGGCGAGCGCTATCATCATGTTCTCGCGCGCCACCATTGCCCCCGACCACGCCAGCCGGGCCTCGGCCTCGATCTGGTCCATGAAAGGATCTTCGTGATCCGGGTCGTGGTGAAAGATCGCCAGGCGCTTGGCACCGGCCTGGCGGCATAGGCGCACGCCTTCCTGCCAGGTCGAGTGGCCCCAGCCAACCTGGCTGGGGAACTCCCGATCCGTGTAGGTGCAGTCGTAGGCGACCAGATCGGCCCCGGCGATCAGCTCGAGGATGTTCTCGTCGGGCTTGCCAGGGATGTGCTCGGTATCGGTGACGTAGCAAAAGCTGCGGCCACCGAATTCCAGACGATAGCCAGTCGCCCCGTTGGGATGGTTGAGCGGCGCCGTGCGCACCTGCACCTTGCCCAGGGCAAAGCTGTCACCGGCCTGGAAGTCGGCAAAGGTCAACTTCGCCTGCATGGCATCGATCGGCACCGGGAACACCGGGTTCAGCATCTGCCCTTCCATCACGTCGCGAACGCTGAGCCCGGAGCCGGCGAGGTGCCCGGCCATGATCCGGAACTCGTACCCGGGCCGGAAGGCCGGAGAGAAGAACGGAAAACCGTTGATATGATCCCAATGGGTATGTGACAGCAGCACGTCCGCGCGATGCGTGTGCTTCTTCAGGAACCAGTGGCCCAGGTTCCGCATGCCGGTGCCGCAGTCAAGGATGACCCGCTGTCCGTCGCAAGCAACCTCGACGCACGAGGTGTTACCCCCGTAGAGCACGTATTTCGAGGACGGGCAGGCGATGGAGCCGCGCACGCCCCAGAACTTGACCTTGAAGCTCATCTTCCTCCCCGGGCGCCTTCGTGCGCCATTGGGCCCCTCTCCCGGCTCGGACAGATGGTGATGATCCTAACAGATCGGCGGCGGCGCGCACGCCCGCAATCGTGATCCCGGATCAGGATGCGTTGAGTTCCTGCTCGACCAGCTTGGACCAGTAGCTGGCGCCGATCGGCAGGATCTCGTCATTGAAGTCGTAGTTGGGGTTGTGAACCATGCAGCCACCGTGCTCGCCCTCGCCGTTGCCGATCCAGACGTAGCAGCCCGGCTTGGCCTGCAGCATCCAGGCGAAGTCCTCCGCGCCCATGATCGGCTGCAGATCACGACGGACGTTGCCCTCGCCGACGACGACGGCCGCGGCGGCCGCCGCCCGCTCGGTCTCTTCCGCCGTGTTGACGGTCGGCGGATAGCGCCGATCGTAGATGACCTCGACCCGGGCATTGTGAGCCGCGGCCACGCCTTCGGCGATGCGCCGCATCTCGGTCTCGATCAGGTCCTGCACGTCCGGCAGAAAGGCGCGCGTGGTGCCGGCAAGCTCGGCCGTCTGCGGAATGACGTTGGTAGTATGGCCGGCGTTGAACTGGGTCACGCTGATGACGGCCTGCTTCATCGGATCGGTCGAGCGCGAGACGACCCGCTGCATGGCCATGACGATCTCGGATCCCACCAGCACGGGATCGACGCCCTCGTGGGGGAATGCGCCGTGGGCACCGACGCCGTCGATGCGGATCTGGAACATGTCGGACGACGCCATCATCGGTCCCGGCATCATGGCAATCTGGCCGACCGGGATGCCGGGCATGTTGTGCATGCCGTAGACCGCCGTGCAGGGGAACTGCTCGAACAGCCCTTCGTCGACCATGACCTTGCCGCCGGCCTCGTTCTCTTCCGCCGGCTGGAAGATGAAGAACACAGTGCCGTCGAAGTTCTTGGTCTCCGCCAGGTAGCGCGCCGCGCCCAGCAGCATGATGGTGTGCCCGTCGTGGCCGCAGGCGTGCATCTTGCCGTCGTGCCGCGAGCGGTGGGCGAATTCGTTCAGCTCCTGCAGGTGGAGCGCGTCCATGTCGGCCCGCAGGCCGATGGTGCGGTCCGAACTGCCGCTGCGCAACACCCCGACGACGCCGGTCTTGGCCAACCCGGTGTGGACCTCGATGCCGAACGATTCCAGCTTTTCCGCCACCAGTGCAGCCGTGCGGACCTCCTCGAAGGCGGTCTCGGGATGGGCGTGGATCTCGCGCCGCCACTCCGTCAGATCGTCATGGAAGTCGGCGACGCGGTTGATGATCGGCATGGCGGTCAGCTCCCTGCTGCTGTGGATGGCGCGGCGCGTCATCGCCGCCACAAGAAAACGGGGCGGCCGATGCCGCCCCGATGTTAGTGCCCTTTGCACCCGGCCGGAACCGGGCGCGCGGTGGCTTAGTGTGACATCATCACCGCACAGGTCATGGCGTGCAGGATCTCCCGGGTGGCCCCGCCAAGCGCCAGCTCGCGCAGGCGGGAGTGGCCGTAGCCGCCCATCACCAGCAGATCGATGTTGTTGTCGGCGACCGCCGACAACAGGGCATCACCGACCCCCAGATCCGGCGCGACGATGTGCTTGGGCGTGGCGTTGACGCCATGCCGCACCAGGTGGGTGCAGATGTCGGCACCGGCGATGTGGTCGTCCGGCGGATTGACGCCATAGACGATGACTTCGTCGGCGCGCTTGAGGAACGGCAGGGCGTCATGCACGGCGCGGGTGCCTTCCCGGGTGCCGTTCCAGGCCACCATCACGCGCTTGCCGATATGGCTGTGATCGCCGGTGTAGGGCACGATCAGGATCGGCCGGCCGGCACTGACGATCAGCCCCTCGGCGACGCGGTCGTCGGCCGAGGGATGGTCCGGATCCGGCTGCCCGGCCAGGACGATGTCGGCATAGCGGGCACACATGGCAACGGCATCAACGGCATCGCCCTCCATAACCCGGAACTCACCGGCGACGCCCTCGCGCTGGATGGCGGCATCGAAGGCTTGGCGCCGGCGCTCGGCCTCGGCGCGGACCTCGCGGTAGCGCTCCTCGATAATCTCGGTCGGCACCTCGGCCTGGACGAAGCCGGGGACCACCGGATACATCAGCACGTAGACGCCGATGACGTGCGCCTGATGCTGCTGCGCCAGGGCGATCGCCACTTTCAGGCGGTCGTCAGAATGGGCGTCCTCGCCCTGATGTACGACGATGTCTTTGAATTCCATTACACCAACCCTCGTATCCGGGCGGCGGACCGGCGTCCGGCGCTCCTCACCAAATGTGGTTGTACAGCGGGCCGGGCCCGATGCCAAATGATCGCAATCAAGCTGCCGGCAACGTGGTTACGAAAGCCTTTACGCGCATCAGGGCCTGCTCCAGCCGGGCCAGGAACTGCCCGCAGTCGGCCTCGCCGGCGCTCTCCGCCGCCTCCGCCAGGGTGGCGATCTCGCTTGCCCCGACGCCACGCGCCGCGCCTTTCAGGGTATGTGCGGCCTCGGCCCAGCCGGTGCCGCCGCCGGCGTCGGCCATGAGCGTGAGCTGCTGGGCAGCATTGCTCAAAAACAGCGCCAGCACCTCAGCCTCGATGGCCGGGTCGCCGGCCGTGTACTGGGCCAGGTGTTCCAGGTCGATTGGCGGCTGTTCGCCGTTCACGGCCGGCGAGGCCTGGTTCTGCCGGTACGGACCATCACGCCTCTCCCCTCAGCGCCCCACGGATCGCCGCGGCGATGCGTTCCTGCGAGGGGATCACCGCACGCTCCAGTTCGTCGTTGTAGGGCATCGGCACGTCCAGCGCGCCGCACCGTACGATCGGCGCGTCGAGATAGTCGAAGGCCTTCTCGACCACCAGGGCGGAGACCTCGGCCCCGAAACCGCCCTGCTTGCAGGCCTCGTGCGCGATCACCAGGCGGTTGGTCTTCTTCACCGAATTGAGGATGGTCTCCTCGTCGAGCGGCCGCAGGCTGCGCGGATCGACGACCTCGACACTGATCCCCTCGCGCTCCAGCTGCCGTGCCGCGGCCAGGGCCCGTGGCACCATGGCCAGGGTCGCCACCACCGTGACGTCGGTACCCTCGCGCTTGATATCGGCCTTGCCGATGGGAATGGCGTAGGGCTCTTCCGGCACCGGTCCGTTCGCCTCGAGGTACAGAAGCTTGCTCTCTAGGAACACCACCGGGTTGTCATCGCGGATCGCCGCCGCCAGCAGGCCCTTGGCGTCGTAGGGTGTCGACGGCGCCAGCACGACCAGCCCCGGCACGTGGGTGAACCAGGCCTCCAGGCTCTGGCTGTGCTGGGCGGCGAGGCGGATGCCGCCGCCCTGCGGCCCGCGCACCACCAGGGGAACCCGTGGATGGCCGCCGTTCATGTAGCGGAACTTGGCCGCCTGGTTGACCAGGACGTCCATGGTCAGGGCAACGAAATCGAAGATCTGGATCTCCACCACCGGCCGCATGCCGGCGATCGCCGCGCCGACGCCGGCGCCAACGAAGCCGGGCTCCGAGATCGGGGTATCGCGGACCCGCGCCTCGCCGTACTTCTCCAGCAGGCCCTGGGTCGCCTGGAAGATGCCACCGGTGATGCCGACGTCCTCGCCCATGACGAAGACGCTGTCGTCGCGCGCCATCTCCTGGTGCATGGCCTCGTTCAGCGCCTGCACGTAGCCAAGCTCGCGGTCGCCACGGGCGGCGGGCTCCACGTGCGGCTGATGCGGCGCGTAGACGGCGGAAAACATGGTCGCGGCGTCGGGCTGCGCCCCCTGCTGACCGAAAGCGACCGCCGCTTCGAGCTCGGCTTCGACCTCGCCGGCGATCTCCTTCATGCGCTTGCGGCTCAGCGTGCGGGTCTTGGCAGCGCTGTCTTCCAACAGGGTGATCGGGTCGCGCCCGGTCCAGTGGGCATACTCGTCGGCCGGCCGCGGGTCGGGCAGGTTGGCGCGCATGGAATGCTGACCCCAGCGGTAGGTCAGGCACTCGACCAGGCTCGGCCCCTCGCCGGCCCGCGCGCGCTCGACCGCCTCGGCGACCACGGCATGCACCTCGGCAGCGTCGTTGCCATCGACGGTGACGCCCGGCATATCGTAGCCGGCCGCGCGCACCGAGATCCGCTCCACCGACGTCGCCCGCCGATACGAGGTGGTCAGGGCATACTGGTTGTTCTCGCAGACGAAGATCAGCGGCAGCTTCCATACCGAGGCCAGATTGGCGCACTCGTGAAACACCCCCTGGTTGGAGGCGCCGTCGCCGAAGAACGCCACCACGACCTGGTCCGAACCACGGATCTTCGCGGCCAGGGCCGCACCCGTGCCCAGTGGCATGGTGGCACCGACGATGCCGTTGGCGCCGAGGATGTTCAGGTTCATGTCGGCGATGTGCATGGAGCCGCCGAGGCCGCGGCAGTAGCCCGTCTCGCGGCCCATCAGCTCGGCCATCATCAACTTCAGGTCCGCACCCTTGGCGATGCAATGGCCGTGACCGCGATGGTTGGAGCCGATGTAGTCGTCGTCGCGCAGGTTGGCGCAGACCGCAGCGGCAATCGCCTCCTCGCCGATATAGCTGTGTGCGGTGCCCTTGACCTGACCGTCCTCGAAGAGCTGCGTCGCCCGCTCCTCGAAGCCGCGGATGCGGCGCATGGTGGCGTAGATCTGCTCGGCCCGATCGGGCGGCAGGCGCAGGTTCGACCTGCGCGGGGCTTCCTCGATGCTCATGGGCTTATTGTGCCGCCAGCGGCGGCCCTCCCGGCCTGTTCCTCCCAAGACCTTCAGGCAAAAGTGTAGAGCATTTTCCGCGCGCGGCGGAACCGCGCCCCGGCGTATGCTTGGGCAAACGGAACGATACCGGGAGCACGCCATGGCGCTTGCCTCTGCCCGCATCCACGAGGTTGCGGACGATCCGCTCGCCGCCATCGACTACTGCTATGCCCAGGGCTGGACCGACGGACTGCCGGTGGTGCCGCCGGATGTCGCCCGGGTCGAGGCGATGCTGGCATTCGAGGGCCGGCCGCCGGAAACCGTGCTGGCGAGCCATCCCGCAACAGGGCTCGAGTGCACCGTGCATGCCGCCGCGGTGAACGCCGTGATGGCCGGATGCCTGCCCGAGTACTTCCCCGTCGTCGTTGCCGCCTTCGAGGCGATGAACGAGCCGGGCTTCAACTTCCACGGCTCGACCGCCTCGACCGGCGGTTCGGCGCCGCTGCTGATCGTCAGCGGACCCATGGCCGAGGACATCGGCATGAACGCCGACGTCAACCTGTTCGGCCCCGGCAACCGGGCCAACGCCACCATCGGCCGGGCCGTTCGCCTGATCCTCATGAACGTGTTCCGCATGGTGCCGGGCCTGTCCGACAAGTCGACGCAGGGCCATCCCGGCAAGTTCAGCTTCGCCATCGCCGAGCGCGCCCGCGACAATCCCTGGCCGCTGCTGGTCGAGGAACAGGGCTATCCCGCGGGCGTGAGCAGCGTCACCGTGTTCGCCGGCGGCGGCTTCTGCAACATCGAGAACCACGGCGGCAACACGCCGGAGCAGGTGCTGAGCACGGTCGCCGATGCCATGGCCAACTACGGTTGCGTCAGCCTGGGCCAGTCGGTCGTGGTGCTGGCGCCGGAGCACGCCCGCATCGTCGCCGGCACCGGCTGGACGCGGAAACGGGTGCAGGAGTTCCTGTTCGCCGAGGCCAGCCGCCCGGTCGATGGCCTCAAGGCGGTCGGCAAATACCGACAGGGCGAGCACGACAGGCAGTATGGCGACGGTGGCAGTCATCCGCTGGTCGAGGCCGACAGGATGCACCGCGGCCTGACACCGGACGATATTGCCGTCGTCGTCGGCGGCGGCGACGCCGGCGGCCATTCCTGCTTTATCCCGTCCTGGAGCCGCGGCCGCGGCTCGCTCATGCAGTCGAAGCCGATCGGCGTCTGCATCGACTGCGATTGAAGAAGTGGAGGTACGACATGCAGCTCTACGATCCGACAGTCGCCGGCCCCGAGCGGCACTACGCGCGGGCGGCGCCGCTATCTGCCCTGGAGGGCAAGACCATCGGCGTATTGGAGAACGGCAAGCTCAACGCGGTGGAGATGCTACACGAGACCGCCGCCCTGTTCGCCGAACGCCATGGCTGCACCACCGTGCCGATGCTTTCCAAGGCCAACGCCAGCGCCCCGGCCCCGGCCGAGACCCTGCAGGCGGCGGCCGGCGACGTCGATTTCCTGATTACGGGGATGGGCGATTGAGGCAGTTGCTCGACGTGCAGTTTGCATGACGGCATCAGCTTCGAGCAGCTCGGCAAGCGCGCGGTGGTGCTTTGCACCGAACCGTTCGAGGTTACGGCGAAGAACATGGCCCGCATGCTGGGCCTGCCCGACTATCCTTTCGTGATGCTGGAGCACCCGATCGGCAGCCGCACGGCGGCCGAGCTCAAGGTGCTGGCAGAGGCGGCGTACGAACAGGCCCTGCCGATCCTGTTGGAGACGTAGAACCATGAAACCTGTATGCCTGGTAATCGGCGCCGGTGCCGGGATCGGCGGCCATGTCGGCCAACGCTTCGCGGCCGAGGGCTATCATGCCGTGCTGTGCCGGCGATCGGACAAGAACGGCCTGGACCGCCTGGTCCGGCAGATCGCGGATGCCGGCGGAACCGCGTCCGGCTATCTGCTGAATGCCGTCGAGGAAGGCAGCATCGAAGAGCGGGTGGCGGCGGTCGAAGCCGACATCGGCCCGATCGAGGTCGTGGTGTTCAATCTTGGTGCCCAGATCGGCGACCGGCCGCTGGCGGACACCAACTACAAGGCCTTCGAGAGGTGCTGGCGCCTCGCCACCTTCGGCCTGTTTCGTCTCGCCTCGGCCGTCTGCCCGCTGATGGAAGAGCGCGGCGGCGGCACCATCCTGGTGACCTCGGCCACGGCCGCGGTGCGCGGCAACAAGGGCCAGCACGCCCACGCCGCAGCCATGGGTGGCCGGCGCATGCTGTGCCAGAGCCTGAACGCCGAGTTCTCACCCAAGGGCATTCACGTCGCCCACATCCTGATCGACGGCTCGGTCGACGCGCCCGACACCCTGGGCCGGATGCTGGGCCCGAAGGCGTTTCAGAAGCTGCGCGAGGATCGCGGGCTGGAGAAGGATGGGTTGCTGCTGCCAGCCAAGATCGCCGACACCTACTATCACCTGGCGCAGCAGCATCGCTCGGCCTGGACGCACGAGCTCGACATGCGGGCGTTCTCCGACCTGCCGTGGTGGAACCACTGAGGCCGGACGGATGGGCGACCGATGAAGCTCTACATGGTGCCGCTGGCACCGAACCCGACCAAGGTCATGCTCTACATCGCCGAGCGTGCCGCTCTGGGCACACAGATGCCCGTCGAGCAGATCGTGGTCAACACCGTCAAGGGACGCCACCGCGAGCCGGCTCACCTTGCGCGCAACCCGTTCGGCACCCTGCCGGTGCTGGAGCTGGACGACGGCAGCTACCTCATCGAGTCGCTCGTGATCATCGAGTACCTGGAGGAGGTCTTTCCGGACGGCGCGCTGCTGGGCGACGATCCTCTCGCCCGCGCCAGGGCACGCGAGCTGAAGCGCATCGTCGAGTTGCGCATCGCCGTGCCCATGGGCATTTACGCCCATGCGATGAAGTCGCCCCTGGGCCGGCCGCCAGATCCCGAACTGGCGCAACTTCAGGCGCAGCGTCTGCAGCAGCCACTGGACTATCTCGAAACGCTGCTGAGCGACGGACGTCCGCTGCTCACGGGTGCACGGGTTTCCATCGCCGACTGCACCCTGCAGGCCGCGCTGCAGTTCCTGCGCTTTATCGAGGCCGACCTGTTCGGCGACCGGCCCGGGCTGCGGGCGTGGGACGAAAGTTACCGGCAGCGCGAGGCGGCGCGGGCGGTGCTGAAATGGTAGGTCCGGGCGGGTCTCAGACCCGCCCCTACCAACGGCATGCATAGACTGTAGGGGCAGGACGGGGAGAAGGCGGCGATGGCGAAAGGGTCGATTTGTGTCGTGGGGGCGAGCGGCCTGGCAGGCTCGAACATCGTCAGAGCCAGCCTCGAGCGTGGCTACGACGTGCGCGGGACGATGCGGGACAAGGACGCCGCCGACAAGGCCCCCTACCTGAACGCCCTGCCCGGTGCGGCCGAGAGGCTGACCCTGTTCAGCGCCGATATGGCCGACGGCGAGAGCTTCGACGAGGCGCTGACCGGCGCCGACGGCGTGTTCATCGCCTGCCTTGTTCCGACCTATGCCGGCCCGTCGGGGACACCGGCGCGGGAGATGGACGACGCCCAGGGCTACGCCGAGATCATCATGCCGACCGTGAACGGCTGTCTGAACATCATGCGCGCGGCGGCGGCCCAGGGCGTACCCAATGTGGTGATCTGTAGCAGCACCAGCAGCACCAACCCGGTGCCGGCCGTGCCGTTGAAGAACGAAGTCGACCACTGGTCGGACGAAGCCGAGCAGTGCCGGGCGAAGAAATACACCTCGGCCACGAAGACCGTGATGGAAAAGACGGCGATCCGCTTTGCCGAAGATCACGACATGCGCCTGTGCATCATGCTGCCGACCGGCATGTTCGGCCCGGTGATCCTGCCGGCGCACCTGGAGGGCAACCCGCACCTGTGGCTGCGGGCGCTGATCGAGACCGGCGAGCCGCGGCACAAGGCCATCCCCAACGACTCGACCTCGATGATCCACCTGCACGACCTGGCGGCGCTGTTCCTGGCCGCCTATGAGAACCCGGATGCGTCGGGGCGCTACTTCGGGGTCTATGACAGCTGGCACTGGCAGGACATCTATGCCGAACTGCAGAAGATCCTGCCCGATATGACGATGCCCGCACCGCTGACAGAACCGCCCGTGACACCGACCGGATTCGACTTCACGCGCCGTGACAGCCTTGGCGTCGCCGTACGGGACATCCCGACGATGTTGCGCGAGACCATCGCGTGGCTCAGGACCGATCCGTTTTCCACGCCATCTCAGCCGGCCGGGTGAACCTGCCCGCGGCGCGCCCGTGGGGCGCGCGCCATCTTCGTGTACGCGGCAAACGCGCCCAACAGGTTCAGCATCAGGAACACGGGCACCACGAGGCTTGGTGCCAGGGCCATGGGGAAGTCAAAGATCGCCCCGGTACCGCTGGTGCTATGATTTCCGCCAGCATGCGGGGAGAGTTCGTTGGCCACCAACCACTATGACGTCATCGTCGTCGGCGGCGGCATTGTCGGTGCCTCCCTGGCGGTCGCGCTGAGCGAACGCGGGCAATCCGTCGCCCTGATCGAGCGAGACGAGATCGGTGGCGGCACGACGGCGCGGAGCTTCGCCTGGATCAACGCCACAGCAAAGACCGCGGATGAGCGCTATCACCGGCTGAACGCTGCCGGATTGGCCCGCTACCGTGAGCTCGCCGCCGAGTTCGGCGAACGCACCCTGTGTCTGCACCCGGACGGCATGTTGTGGTGCGCCCCGGACGGCGAACCGGACCGGGCGGCCGAACTGCGCGCGCGGGCCGACACCCTGGCCGGGTTTGGCTATCCCGTCACCTGGCTCAGCGCCGCCGATCTAAGGGCGATGGAACCGCATGTCGCCTGGTCCGACGGGGCCGTCGCGCTCTACACGATGGCGGATGCCTGGATCGATGCCCCGGCCTTTGCCCGCTTCCAGGCCGGCAGACTTCGCAGCGCCGGATCGGCAGTGTTCGAACACCGCCCGGCGGTCGCGCTGCTGATGGACGACGACGGCACTGTACGCGGTGTTGCCTGTGCGGATGGCGACGTGCTCGCAGGCCAGGTGGTGCTGACCTGCGGCCCGGACATCAACGAGGTCCTGGCGGAGCTGACCGGCTTCGAGGGCTTCGCCACACGGTTTCCGGTCCACCGGGCGGCCGGGTTGTTGGTGACGACGCCGGACAACGAGACGCGGCAGTTCGCCCGTCACATCCTCTATCTCGAAGGCGCCCGAAGCATGCACCTGCGTGCCACGTCCGGCGGCGGCTTGCGGCTGGGCGCGGACGACACGGACGGCATGGTGTCCGAAGATCCCAGCCCCGCGGTATGCCGGGAAGCGGCGCTCGTGCTGCTCGACCGGGCACAACGGTTCCTGCCGACCTTTCGCGGGCGCGAACTCATCGACGATTGCCGCCTGGATGTGGGCGTGCGGGCCGTCCCGGCGGATGGCATGAGCATCATCGGCGCCATGCCGGGCTTGCCAGGCCTGCACGTGGTGGCGACGCACAGCGGCGTCACGCTGGCGCTCGCCATCGCCCAGTGGATGGCGGATGCGGTGGTGCACGGCGAGATCGCCGAGGAGATCGCGCCGTTCAGCCTCGAACGCTTTCAGGGCTTCGCCTGACCGTCGACCGGCGATGGCGCCGATCGCTCGCACTGCCGCAGCTCCTCGATCTCGCGTTCCCAGCTCACGCCTTCGCCCCGGTTTGATCTTCAGCCGCGCTCGCGCGATTTCTTGAACCAGGCATCCTCGTCGGCAAAGCGTGCCGCGTTCCAGCTGAGCGCGGCCTTGAGTCCGTCGCGCTCGCGAATGGCGTCAAACTCGGCGATCTCGGGCGAGGACTCCGCACTGGCGAGCGCGATCGCCTCGAGCTCCATCGACCGCTCGATGACCTGACGCACGCCCATGAGCTCGTAGGACATGTTGATGAGCTTCTTGTTGTACTCGACGGTCGCGGCGGGAAGCTTGGCGATGGTCTGCGCCTGGCGTTCCACTGCCGCGTCCAACTCGTCTGCCGGCACCACCTCGTTCACCAGGTCCAGCCGCTTGGCCTCGGCCGCGTCGATCAGGTTGCCTGTGTAGAGCAGTTCGCGCGCCTTGGTCATGCCGATGACCCACGGCCAGACGGCCGGAATGTAGGGGCCGCCGGTGCGGATCTCGGGTGCGCCGAACTTCGCGTCCTCCGAGCAAATGCGAAGGTCGCAGAAGGTCGCGGTGGCAAGCCCGCCGGCGATGCAGAACCCATGGATCTGGGCGATGATGGGCTTCGGGTTGTTCCAGAACACATCCCACCAGGACGAACCGCTGAACGAGTTGCCCTTGAGGAACTGGGCCCGCCGTTCGACCGCGTTCATCTGCCGTCCCGTGGTGATGTCGAAGCCGGCGCTGAAGGCGCGTCCGGCCGCTTTGAGCACGATCACCCGGATCTCGTCGTCCGCCCAGCCCGCGTCCTCCATGGCCCTGCGCACCTCGCGCTGCAGGTCGTCGGACAGCGCGTTCAGCTTGTCCGGCCGGTTCAACGTGAGGCAGGCGATCGGCCCGCGCTTCTCGTAGATGATGGTCTCGAAGTTCATGCGTTCTCTCCCAGGCCTCGATCGGGCCAACGCCAGCCTACGTAGTCGCCTGACGAACGTTCAAGGCCTGGACCGCCGGCAGGCGCGACATGACGAGGCTGTTGCACGCCGTCGCGCATCGATAGTCTTGTTTCCCTCAACGACAACATGCGCGGAGGCGACCATGGCCATCGAAGGTGGCTGCTACTGCGGCGCAATCAGGTACGAGGCGGCTGGCGAACCGGAAGCTGCCGCGCAGTGCTACTGCCGGGAATGCCAGTACATCACCGGCGGCAACCCGAACGTCTTCATGGTGTTTCCCTTGAGCGGCTTCCGCTACACCAAGGGAGAGCCGGCATCGTTCGCACGGTCCGACCTGGAAACGCCGGTCATACGCTACTTCTGTCCGACCTGCGGCACGGCGATCGGCAACCGCTCGCCCCGACGACCGGACTCCATCGTTCTGAAGGTCGGAACGCTGGACGATCCGAGCATCTTCAAGCCTCAGTTGGCGATCTTCACCGTGGACATGCAGCCCTTCCACACCATTGCGGAGGGGTTGCCAAGCTTCGAGCGCCGGCCGGGCTGAGCACCAGTCCCTGCGGGACCGCGTTCCACGCATCCCGTCGGCGCGGCCGATGACCGTCTTCTGCTCTCGTCGGGAAAAGCGGCTCTGGCTGTGGACGCTCGCCGTCGTCGCGGCGATCTATGCCACGCTCGGACTTGCGGGGTTGCTGGCCCCGGCCCTCGGTGACACCGGCCTTCCGGAAGCGCTGTTTCTCTCCGGTGCGGTCCTCGTCGGGGCGGCGATCGTCGTCCACGGCGTGAGGGCACGACCCGGCCGGGCGGAAATCGTCGTCGCCGTGGGTGTCGCCGCCGTCTACGTGCTGCTATTGACCAGGATCGGGAGCGCGGCGGAGCGCACGCATCTCATCGAGTATGGCGTCGTGGCCGTCCTCATCCACGAGGCATTGGTAGAGCGCGCCAGACAGGGCCGCCCCGTGCCGACGCCGGCGCTGCTCGCCATCCTGGCGGCGGCAGCGTTGGGACTGCTTGACGAGTGCCTTCAGGCCTTTCTGCCCAGCCGGGTCTTCGACCCCCTCGACCTGCTGGTCAACCTGATCGCGGCCACGATGGCAGTCGTCGCCAGCAGCGCCCTGGCGTGGGTGCGCCGTCGCTCGCGCGGATAGCGGCATCCTCAAAGGCCAGGTGGTCCTGAACCGCGGCCCCACCCGCTGTCATGGCGACGTGCAGCCTGGGCGGGCACCTGAGCAAGGGGGGGAGTGTAAATCGACCGAGCGGCCACTAGGCTGTCGCGATGCGCTCGAAGAGGACACGCGGGCGACCGCCTTACCCAGACGTACTGACGCCGACTGAATGGAAGGTCGTGCATCTGGCACAGCATGGCTTGTCAAACCGGGACATCGCCCGGCGCCGGGGCGTGTCCCTCGACGCGGTGAAGTTCCACATCGCCAATGCCGTGTCGAAGATCGGCTTGGAGAACAGGCAAGCGCTGAAACGATGGTTCGCCCGACCGGAAGGCAGCGCCCTGCAACTGCAGAGAGATACGATGAACTCGCAACCAGGCCTTGGACCCATCGGACAGATCTCAAGATCGGTTTCGGACATCGAGCGATCCACTGCGTGGTATCAGGATGTCTTGGGACTTCGCCATCTCTACAGTTTCGGCCCTCTGGCCTTCTTCGACTGCGGTGGAACGCGCCTCTTCCTCGAAGAAGGAGAGAAAACGAGTTCCGCCGAGTCCGTCGTCTACTTCAGGGTTGCCGACATCGTGCAGACCTACGAGGCCCTGCTTGGGCGCGGTGTCGAATTCACCGGCGCACCGCACATGATCCATCGTCACGACGACGGCACGGAAGAATGGATGGCGTTCTTCAACGATCCGGACGGGCGGCTCCTGGCGATCATGTCCCAAGCGAAGCCGTAGCCGGACTGCGTTGAGCACGCATGTCCGGGCCATCGCCCGGCCTTTCTTCACGTCGTTGTGGCGTGTCCCCGCTTAGCCTCTCACCTGCAGGGTGATCTTGCCGAAGTGCCGGTTGTCCGCCATGTGCGCCAGCGCCGCCCGGACGTCAGCGAGCGCGAAGTCCTGGTCCAGGGGCATCTTCAGGCGTCCCGCCTCCAGCGCCGGCCAAAGGTCGGCCCGCGCCCGTCGGCTGATCTCATGCACCTCTTCGATGCTGCGGGTGCGGAAGGTGACGCCGACATAGCGGATCCGCCGCAGCGCGTGCAGGTCGAAGTCGAACTCGCCGCGCATGCCGCCGAGGCGGCCGACGTTGACGATCCGGCCCTTGATCGCCGTGGCGGCCATGTTCTGGTTGGCGGCATAGCCGGAGATCTGATCGATGATCAGGTCGACGCCGTTGCCATCCGTCGCCGACAGCACCGTGTCGACCCAGTCCGGCGCCCTGGAATCGATGACCAGGTCGGCGCCGACGTCCTTCAGCTTCTCCCGCCGCCCGGCGTCGGTCGAACTGCCGATGACCAGACCAGCGCCCATCTCGCGGGCGATCTGCAGGGCCATGATGCCGACGCCAGAACTGGCCCCCTGGATCAGGATGCTCTCGCCGTCCTCAAGACCGCCATTGCTGACGATGGCATCGTGCATGGTGTTGAGCGCGATGGGCAGGCTCGCGGCCGCGCGGTAGCTCATGTTGGCGTCGGATATGGGATGGCAGCGCCGCCAGTCGGCCAGCGCATAGTCGGCCCAGCCGCCGGCACCACTGCACATCACCCGGTCGCCGACGGCAAAACCCTGCACGTCGCTACCGCAGGCGACCACCTGGCCGGACCATTCCATTCCAAGCGGAGTGCCGGCACCGCCCATGGCGCCGTGGCGGTGGCCGGAGGCAACGATCAGGTCCGCCCGGTTCAGGCCGCAGGCATGGACCTCGACCAGGAGGTCGTTGGCCCGTGGTTCGGGCAGCGCGACCTGCTGGAGCTGCGGTCCGTTCTCACTCAGGATTATGGCCGTCATCTTGTCGGTCGCTGTCATGGTCTCTCCACTGCGATGCGATGTGCGCCATCGCGACGTCGGCAAGACACGCGCCCGACGGTCATGACGGCACGAACCCGTCATGTTGATCGTGCTACGCTTGTCCGCAACGACAAAGCCGAAAGGTGGTTCCGATGGACTACTACGACCTGGGCGCTTACTCGTGCCCCGTCACCACACGATCCGACGAGGCGCAGCGCTGGTTCGATCGCGGCCTGAACTGGGTCTACGCCTACAACCACGGCGAGGCCGTGACCTGCTTCAGCAAGGCAATCGAGGCCGATCCGACCTGCGCCATGGCGCACTGGGGCGTCGCCTACGCCCTGGGCCCCAACTACAACCTGCCCTGGCACCTGCACGACCCCAAGGGTCGTGCGCAGGCGCTGGCCGGCGCGTATGACGCGACCCAGCAGGCGCTGGCACATGCGGAACACACCACGCCGGTCGAGCAGGCGTTGATCCGGGCGCTGCCCGCGCGCTACCCGGCGCGCGACCCCATCGACGACATGATGCCGTGGAACAAGGACTACACGAACGCCATGCGCGCGGTCTGCGCCGACTTCCCCGATGAACTCGACGTACGCGCGGTGTTCGTCGAAGCGATCATGAACGAGACACCGTGGAAGATGTGGGACCTGAAGACCGGCGACGTGGCCGAGGGCGCCGGCACCATCGAGGCACGCGAGGTCCTGGAGACGGCGTTCCGGGAGCAGCCGGCCAGCTGGGATCACCCCGGCGTTCTGCACCTCTACGTGCACCTGATGGAGATGTCGCCGTTCCCCGAACTGGCACTGCGCGCCGGCGACCGGCTGCGCGAGATCATGCCCGACGGCGGCCACCTCATCCACATGCCGACCCATATCGACGTGCTGTGCGGCAACTACCGCGACGTCGTCGTCTACAACCAGAAGGCCATCGTCGCCGACCGCAAGTACCTGGCCCGCGAAGGCCCGCTGAACCTCTATTCCGCCTACCGCACCCACAACCACCACTTCGCGATCTACGGCGCCATGTTCCTGGGCCAGTACACACCGGCCATCGAGGCCGCCCAGGAGCTGATCGACACCACGCCGGAAGAGCTCTTGCGGATCACCACGCCGCCCATGGCCGACTTCATCGAGGGCTACCTGCCGATGAAGCAGCATGTGCTGGTGCGCTTCGGCAAATGGCAGGAGATCGTCGACCAGGACCTGCCCGAGGACCGCGAGCTCTACTGCGCGACCACGGCAATGATGCTCTACGCCAAGTCAGTCGCCCATTCGGCCATGGGCAACGTGGCGGCGGCGGAAGACGCAAAAGCACAGTTCCTGGAGGCGAAGACGAAGGTCCCGGACAGCCGGCGCGTGCACAACAACACGGTGGTCGACTTGCTCGACATCGCCGAGGAGATGCTGAACGGCGAGCTCGAGTACCGCCGCGGCAACTACGACGTCGCCTTCGCGCACCTGCGTAAGTCGGTCGAGCTGGACGACGCCCTGCCCTACGACGAACCCTGGGGCTGGATGCAACCGACCCGGCATGCCCTGGGCGCGCTGCTGCTTGAGCAGGGCCACCTGGAGGAGGCCGAGGCGATCTACCGCCAGGACCTGGGGCTGGACCAGACCCTGAGCCGGGCCTGCCAACATCCAGGCAACCTGTGGAGCCTGCACGGCCTGCACGAGTGCCTGACGCGGCGCGGCGAAACGGTCGAGGCGCTGCACATCAAGCAGCAGCTGGACAGGGCCCTGGCCCGGGCCGAGGTACCCGTCCACGCCTCGTGCTACTGCCGGCAGCAGGCCGCGGCGTGATCGGGACGACGGAGATAATCAGGCTGGAAGCACCAAGCCAAAGCAACAGCCGCTTCACTCCGACGACTGCGCACGAATGAACGCCGCGATGGCCTCGGCGACACCATCGGCGAGTGGCAGGTCGGGGTCCGCATAGGTAGCGATATTGGCCTTGCTGTCGTTCTCCGGCACGGATTTCAGAACGTGATTGACGCCGGGCAGCTCGACAAACGCGACGCCGGGGCGGGCCGTCCTCAGCGCCGTTGCGTCGCGCTCCGAGACCTGCAGGTCGTTCGTGCCCTGCAGGACCAATACCGGTCCGGGATAACTCTTCAACAGCTCCGCAGGATCGTAGGAGAACAGGCTGATGAGGAAGCCCTGCACACCAGGAGCGAAGAGCTGCTGGAGTGCGGGATGCAGGTGCTCTACGTCGGCCGTGCGCCCAGCCTCGAGTTCGTCGATGACGGCCATCGCATCATCTAGAAACGGTACATTTGCCGGGTTCCCCCGGAGTTGCTCGCGGAGCACCTCGCTGACGCGCCGACCGGCGGCGGAAACGAGAACGAGGCCGAAGGCATTCGGATCGGATTGGGCGGCGACCAGCGCGACGAGCGCGCCTTCGCTGTGTCCGGCGATCCAGACGCAAGGCGCACCCGTGCGCCGGCGTAGCGCCGCGGTCCAGGCCTGCACGTCCTCGGCATAGTCGGCGATGGTCACCGCGTTGGCATCGGCAGCGGCGCCTGCGCTGGCGAACATGCCACGCTTGTCGATGCGCACGGTGGCGATGCCAAGCTCGGCCAGCCCCTCGGCAAGCAATCTGTAGGGTGATGCCTTCACACCAAGCGGGCTGTTGCCGTCGCGATCGGTGGGCCCCGAACCCGGAATGATCAACATGACCGGCGCAGACGGCCCGGAAGATGGGGCCAGCATGGTCCCTTTCAGCGTTCCGGTCGGTCCTGGCGCCTCGACACGTGTCTCCATGTGCTGTGCTCCCGTCGTGCTGGTGAGACTTACCAACAGGCCAAGGCTGGCCAGAACGATCACCGGGGCCGGCAAATGCCTGCCCGTCATCCTGTACCCACAGGCGCTCAGGCCGCGTCTGGCACCACGCCCTTTTCGCTGCCGGTGACGCGGGACTGGCGCATGCGCCGGCGCCAGCGGTCGGCGTCGTAGCCGGCACCCCGGTGCAGCACGCAGCGGTTGTCCCAGATCACCGTGTCACCGGGCTGCCACCGGTGGGCGTAGATGTCCTGCGGCCGCGTCGCCCGCGCCAGCAGATCATCCAACAGCTTTCGGCTGTCGATGCCGGACCAGCCGGGGATCGAGCGGGCGTGCGAGCCGGCGTAGTAGTTCCTGCGCCCGTTGGCCGGATTCTGCCGCACCAGCCGGTGCTTCACCGGCGGCAGCGAGGCGGCGTGGTTCGGGTCGACCGGCGCCACCTGGCTGCGCGAGAAGACGTAGTCGTGCAGCACGAACAGCGGCGCGATGGTTTCCTTGAGATCATCGGGCAAGCGGTCGTAGGCGGCACGGGTGCTGACGAACTCGGTCTCCCCGCCCTCGCTCGGCACCTCGTAGGCATGCAGAATCGAGACGTACGACGGCAGCTCGCGGAACGACGAATCCGAGTGCCACAGGTTGTTGCCGGTCTGATAGCGCGTATGTGCGTCGTCGTTGCCACGCGCCGTGCCGTCGTCGCCGACGTTGCCGATGGTGCCGAGATAGACGATCTTGCCGGTCTTGCCGAAGGCGACGTGGTTCGGCTCCGGCTCGCCCAGCCTGCGGGTGAACGCCAGCTGCTTCTCGTCGCTCATGTCCTGGTCGGGAAAACACAGCACCGAATAGGTATCGATGGCCTCGCGGATATGGGCCAGGTCGCCGTCGGTGATGTCGCCGGAGAGCGCCGTGCCCGTTACGCGGGCACCGAAGTCGTCGTGCAGGGGCTCGATATGCAGTCGGTTCAGCATAGCCAGGTCCGGACGGTTGCGCGTGCTGCTGCCCAGCGTACTAGCTTAGCCGTCCCTCCTCCACCGCGTGGCAGGCGACGTGGCTGTCGCCGGCGATCATGGCCCGCGGCGGCTCGACCCGACAGCGCTCGTTGGCGTGCGGGCAGCGCGGGTGGAACGGGCAGCCGGGTGGCGGGTTGATCGGGCTTGGCACCTCGCCCGCGACCGGGATGCGTTGACGGCCTGTCATCTCCAGGTCGGAAATGGCGTCCAGCAGCATTCGCGTGTAGGGGTGCTGCGGCTTGTTGAACAACGTGCGCGTTTCCGCCCATTCGACCAGCCGGCCCAGGTACATCACCCCCACCTTGGTGGAGACGTGGTAGACCACCGCCAGGTCATGGCTGATGAACAGATAGGTCAGGCCGTAGCGCTGCTGCAGTTCCTTCATCAGGTTGAGGATCTGCGCCTGGACCGAGACGTCGAGCGCCGAGGTCGGCTCGTCGCAGACCAGGAACTCGGGCTCGCCGGCAAGCGCCCGGGCGATGGAAATGCGCTGGCGCTGTCCTCCGGAGAACTCGTGCGGGTACTTCTCGCCATCGGCCGGCGACAGGCCGACCTGGCTCAGCAGTTCGCCGACCCGTTCGACGACCGCGCCACGGTCGGCGATCAGGCCGCGTGAGCGGATCGGCTCGGCAACGATGTCGGTGACGCGCCAGCGCGGGTTCAGCGAGGCATAGGGATCCTGGAAGATCATCTGCATCTTCGGCTGCACCGCCTTGCGCGTGGCGGCCGCGGCCGGATCGCCGATCTCCGCGCCCTCGTAGCGGATCGAGCCGCCGGTCGGCTGGTACAGCCCGACCACGACACGGGCGACGGTGGACTTGCCGCAACCGGACTCGCCGACCAGGCTGAAAGTCTCGCCGCGGGCGACGGTGAAGTCGATGCCGTCGACCGCCTTGACCACGGCGCGGCCGCGGCCTTCGATCAGCCGGTTCAGGAACGGCGGCGAGACATCGAAATAGCGGACGAGGTCGTCGACCTCGAGCAGCGGCGTGCCGGCGCCAGCGTCCGCGGCGGTTGCTGTCGTCGCCTCAGTCACCGGCCGCAGCCTTGCGTTCGGCGGAATCGAAAAGGTGGCAGGCGACCTGGCTGCCGCCGACCCACTGCAGCTCCGGCCGCTCGCTGCGGCAGCGGTCGAAGACTTCCGGACAACGCGGATTGAACGGGCAGCCACGCGGGATCTCCTGCAGCCGCGGCATCGAGCCCTCGATCTGCGTGAGCTGGACGACGTCGTGGCCGATATGTGGGATCGAACCCATCAGGCCGTGGGTATAGGGGTGCCGCGCCTGCATGACGACGTCGCGCACCGGACCGACCTCGGCGATCCGGCCCGAATACATGACCGCCACCCGGTCGGCCGCCTCGGCGATGACGCCCATGTCGTGGGTGACCAGCATGACCGCGGTCTGGTGCTCGCGGCACAGCCGCTTCAACAGGCTGATGATCTGCGCCTGGATCGAAACGTCGAGCGCCGTGGTCGGCTCGTCGGCGATGATCAGCCGCGGCTCCGCACACAGGGCCAGGGCGATCACTACGCGCTGGCGCATGCCGCCCGAAAACTGATGCGGGTAGTGATCGATGCGTTCCTCGGCGCTGGGGATGCCGACCTCCTGCAACAGCTCGAGCGCGCGGGCCTTGGCCTCGCGGTCGTTCAGCGGCAGATGGGTCTGGATCGACTCGACCAGCTGCCGGCCGACGGTGTAGAGCGGGTTCAGGCTGGTCAACGGGTCCTGGAAGATGGCACCGATCTGCCGGCCGCGGATCCGGCGCATCTGCTCGTACGGCAGGTGGTCAATGCGCTGACCTTCGAGCGTGATCTCGCCGTCGGCGATCCGCCCCGGCGGTTCCAGCAGGCCGATGATCGCCGCCCCGGTCAGCGACTTGCCGGCACCGGACTCGCCGACCACGCCGAGAATCTCGCCGGGCGCGATATCGAAGGAAATGTCGTCGACGGCCACCAGCGTGCCGCGCCGGGTGGGAAACTCGATGCGCAGGTTGCGTACGGACAACAGCGGCTGGTTGGCGATGATCTCAGGCATGAGCGTCAGCGCAGCTTGGGATTGAGGGCGTCGCGCAGCCAGTCGCCCAGCAGGTTCACCGACAGCACCAGCAGAGCCAGCGTGGCGCCGGGGAAGATCACGATCCACCACTCGCCGGAGAACAGGAAATCCTGACCGATGCGGATCAGCGTGCCGAGCGACGGCTCGGTCGGCGGCACGCCGACGCCCAGGAAGCTGAGCGTCGCCTCGAGCAGGACCGCCACCGCCAGGCTGATGGTGGCGATCACCAGCACCGGTCCCATGACGTTGGGCAGGACGTGCCGCGCCATGATCGCGAACGGGGTGCGGCCGATGACCCGCGCTGCTTGCACATATTCCTTGTTGCGCTCGACCATGGTCGAGCCGCGCACGGTGCGGGCGAAATTCACCCATTGCGACAGGCCGATCGACAGCACCAGGACGTAGACGACCATCTCCTCGTGCCGTTCGCCCGGCAGCAACGCACGGGCGACGCCGTCGATCAGCAGGGCGATCAGGATCGCCGGAAAGCTGATCTGAATGTCGGCAACGCGCATGATCAGGGCATCGACCGTGCCGCCGATATAGCCGGCGATCAGCCCCAGGGAGACGCCCAGGACCATGGCGAAAACGACACTGGCGAAGCCGATCATCAGCGACACACGGCTACCGTAGAGGATCGCCGAATAGAGGTCCCGCCCCTGGTCGTCGGTGCCGAGCGGGAAGGACCAGCTGCCGTCTTCCTGCCAGACCGGCGGGTTAAACGCGTCAATCAGGTTCAGGTTGGCCGGATTGAACGGGTCCTGCAGCGAGATCAGCGGCGCGAACACCGCCGAAAAGATCAGCACCGCCGTGAGCACGGCGGCGGTCATGGTCAGCTTCGACTGGGTGAAGCTGTACCAGACATCGCCGTCGAAGAAGCGCGCCAGGCTGTCGCTGACCCGGTTGGTGGTCTGCATCGCCTCAGCCCCGTGCCGCCACGACCTCGATCCGCAGACGCGGGTCGACGACGTGATAGAGCAGGTCGACGATCAGGTTGATCACCACGAAGAACAACGCGATCAGCACCAGGTAGGCAGCCATGATCGGGATGTCCACGAGGCTGATCGCCTGAATGAACAGCAGCCCCATGCCCGGCCACTGGAACACCGTCTCGGTGATGATCGCAAAGGCGATGATCGAACCCAGCTGCAACCCGGTGATGGTGATCACCGGTACCAGAGTGTTCTTCAGCGCATGGCCGAAGTGCACCGCCCGATTGGTCAAGCCACGGGCGCGGGCGAACTTGATGTAGTCGGTGCGCAGGACCTCGAGCATTTCGGAGCGGACCAGGCGCATGATCAGGGTGAGCTGGAACATGCCCAGGGTGAATGCCGGCATCAGCAGCGAGCGCCAGCCGCTCTCCGTCAGCAGGCCGGTGGTCCACCAGCCGATGGCCACCGTGTCGCCCCGGCCGAAGGTGGGCAGCCAGCCCAGGACCACCCCGAACAGCAGGATCAGCAATATGCCGATCAGGAAAGTCGGCAGCGAAATGCCGATCAGCGATGCCGTGAGGAAGACCTTGCTCAGCCATCGTTCCGGGTAGAGCGCGGTATAGACGCCCATGGGAATGCCGACGAAGAGGGCGAACAGGGCGGCGATGAAAGACAATTCCAGGGTCGCCGGCAGGCGTTCGGAGATCAGCTCCGAGACCGGCCGGCCGATCTGGTAGGAAATGCCGAACTCGCCCTTGGCAGTGTTGAGCACGAAGCGGGCGAACTGAAACGGCACAGGGTCGTTCAGGCCCAGTTTGTCCCGCAGCGCCGCGCGTTCCTCGAGCGAGGTTTCCTGGCCGACCATCATCGCCACCGGGTCGCCGACATAGCGGAACATGGTGAAGGCCAACAGCGCCACCACCAGCATGACGACGATCGACTGGAGCGACCGGCGGATGATCAGGGCAAGCATGTCTTCAACGTGTCAGCAGCAAGTCGATTGCAGCCAGTTCAAGGAACGATCCGGCCGCCCGGACCCCGTATGCGTGATACGGGGCCCGGGTGCAAGCCGGTACCGTTTCGATGACACCTACTTGATAACGACGTAGCGCCACTTGAACTGGTTGTCGGCGCGCTGGGCGACATCGACGCCATCACGCACACCCCAGGCCAGGGCCTGCTGGTGCAGCGGGATGTAGGAAAGGTCGCCAATGGTCATCGCGTAGGCCTGCTCGATCATGTCGTTGCGCTTGGCCTGATCGGTCTCGCTGAGGATCTTGTCGGTCAGCGCATCGACCTGAGGGTTGCAGTAGCCGCCGAGGTTGAACTTGCCACGACCGAACTTATTGCGGTCGTCCTTGTTCCAGATTGGCGCACTGTCCGACACCCGCGGGCAGCCGTGCAGGTTGTGCAGGACGTTCCAGGAGTCGAGGCTGCCCGGAGTCCAGCCCAGCAGGTAGAAGCTGACGTCCAGGTTCGGCGCCAGCACCTTGGGGAAGTACTTCGCCTTGGGCTGGGCGAGCAGGTTCACCTTCACGCCGACCCTGGCGAGCATCGCCACCACGGCAGAGCAGATCGCTTCGTCGTTGACATAGCGATCGTTCGGGCAATCCATGCCGACCTCGAAACCGTTTGGTTAGCCGGCGTCGGCGAGGAGCTGGCGGGACTTCGCGGGATCGTAGCTCAACCGCTCGAAGCGGCCACCCGGGATCGCTGTCAGGCTCGGCGCGATCATCAGGGCCGACGGCTCGGACAGGCCGCGCATCACCTTCTTCTGGATCGCATCGATATCGATGGCCCGGTAGAAGGCCTCGCGCACCCGCTTGTCCTTGAACGGGTTCTTGCCCTTGACGGACGAGTGCAGCAGCTCGTCGCTGTACTGGTCCATGCCGAGGAAGATGGTGCGCAGTTCGGGACCGATCAGCATCCGCGTGCCGCTGTTGCTCTCGACCCGCTTCTGGTCCTGCACCGGAATCGGATAGGCCATATCGACCTGGCCGGACAACAGGGCAGCCACCCGGGTGGCGTCCGAGCCGATCGGCGTGAACGTCACCTTGGCGACGTTGCCCGTCATGTTGGCCTTGTCCCACCAGCTCGGGTTCGCGTTGGCCACGGTCTTAACGCCGGCCTCATGGCTCTCGAGGATGAACGGGCCGGTGCCGTTGGCATGGCGGGTAGCGTAGTTCTCCTCGGTGCCACCGACGTTCTGCGGGCTGACGGCGTTGTTCGCCTCGGCCCATTCCTTGTCCATGATGTACCAGGTGCCCCACTCGACGTGGATGATCGGGTTGGGCTTGGTGGTGATGAAGTCGACCGTGTAGTCGTCGACCTTGACCACCTTGGTGTCGGCCGAAATCCGGGTGCGGATGTCGGAACCTTCGGCCCGCGACCTGTCGGCCGAGAAGACCACGTCGTCGGCATTGAACTCGTTGCCGTTGTGGAACTTCACGCCCTTGCGCAGATGGAAGCGCCAGCGCGTCGGCTCGACGACCTCCCACTTGGTCGCCAGCGACGGCGCGATCGACAGATCGGCCTCACGGCGGATCAGTCCCTCGTAGAGATTGCCTTGCGTACCGAGATGGAAGGTCTCGTTCAGGTTATAGGGATCGAGCGAATTCAACGTACCCTGAAACGCGAATTTGAGCTCCTGGCCCTGGGCTGCCGGCGCCGCCGCAAACGCTGCTGCAGTGGCCCCCGCGAGGAGTGTTGCCTTGAATCGCATTGGAAATCGGTCTCCCTGTTGGGTTCGGGATTATTCAATTGAAAGCGCCGCTAAACCGGCGGCGGCTGGGGCACAACTTTCCACAAATGCCCGAATGAAACAATCCACTGACCGGCCGTTGTACATATTTGCCGGCGCTACAACTTGGACTTGAAAAGCGTCCCGCCTTTCATGATCAGGGCGATGTTCTCGCCCTGGCCGTCGAGCACGCCGATATCGTCGAGCGGATTGCCGTTCACCGCAATCAGATCGGCGAGCGCGCCCTCGGCGACGGTGCCCAGTTCGCCTGGCCGCTCGAGCAGCCGCGCATTGCCCGACGTGGCACTGACCAGCACCTCGAACGGGCTCAGCACCTGGGCCCGGATGGCGAACTCGCCCGACTGGTCCTTGTGCATACCCCCCAGGAGATCGGTGCCGAAGCCGATGTTGACGCCGGCCGACCTGGCGATTTCCAGTGACTGCAGACCCTGGGTGCGCACATCGTCGACCTTGGCCACGCTGACCGGCGGCAGGCCGTACTCGGCGCCATAGCGGTGCAACGAGTCGTAGGTCACCAGGGTCGGCACCAGCCAGGCGTCCTTCTCGGCCATCAGCGCGGCCGTGGGCGCATCGATCAGGTTGCCATGCTCGATCGAACGCACGCCGAATTCGACGCAGCGCGAGATCGCCTCGGGCGTGTAGGCATGGGCCATGACATAGGTCTGCCAGGAGGTCGCCTCCCAGACAGCGGCGCGAATCTCCTCCTCCGAGTACTGCAGGTTCCAGATCGGATCGGTGGGCCAGGCCACTCCGCCCGACGCCATGATCTTGATCTGGTTGGCACCGCGCTTGAGCTCGGTACGGGCCGCCTTGCGCACCTCGTCGACGCCGTCGGCGATGGCGGTGAACTGGGCATTGGCCAGACAGCACAGGCACATGCCCCAGTCGTTGACCCGCGGCCGCATGTCGCCATGGCCACCAGTCTGGCTCAACACCCGGCCGGAATAGAACAGCCGCGGACCGCGGATCAGGCCTTCTTCGATCGCCATGGCCAGGCCCCAGTCGGCCCCGCCGGCGTCGCGCACAGTGGTAAATCCGCGCATCAGCATGGCTTCAGCGATGCCGCCGGCCCTGAGCGCGGTCAGCGTCACCGGGTCGTTGGCCAACGCCCCCATATCGGCGGTGGTGGCGATCAGATGCACATGGGCATCGATCAGGCCCGGCATCAGCACCCGGCGGTCCAGGTCGATCAGCTCAGCCCCGCCCGCCGCCGGCTTGCCCGTGCCGACCTCGCGGATGCGCTCGTCTTCGATGGCAACGTAGGCGTCCTCGCGCAGATCCGGTGAGACGCCATCGAACAACAGGCAGTTGTGAAGGATCGTGACGGTCATGGCTTGGCCACGCTGTCTGCTGCGGAAAACCGGTTGTTTGCGCACCTTAGCCAGTCGCCGGCGGGCAAGGAAGCACGTTCGCGTCGCCCGCCCGCGGCTATTGCCCGCCGCCGGCGATCGCCGCACCATGCGGACAGTCAACTGGGAGGCAGGGCGATGATCCGGGACGGCGCACAGCATCTGCAATCGCTTCGGGACGGCCGCACCGTCTATCTCGACGGCGGCCCGGTCGGCGACGTCACCGAGCATCCGGCCTTCCGCAACGCCGTGCGTTCGGTCTGCGGCCTCTACGACCACCAGAGCGCGCCGGAAAACCGGGACCTGATGACGTTCACACCCGCCGACGGCGACGGCCCAGCCAACCGGATCTGGCAGCTGCCGCAGAGCTATGAGGAGCTGGTCGAACGGCGCCGGGCACTGGAAAGCTGGGCCGGTCTGCACGCCGGTTTCTTCGGCCGCTCGCCCGACCACGTCGCCTCCTGCATCTCCGGCATGTACATGGGGCTGGAGGCATTCCAGGCCTATGACCCGGCGCGCGCGGCGGCGCTGGCCGACTACTACCGCATGGCCCGCGATGAGGACCTGTTCCTGACCTACGTGATCATCAACCCGCAGGCTGACCGGTCCAAACCGGCACATGAGCAGCAGGACGCCGACTTCGTCGCCGGCATCGTCGACCAGGACAGCAGCGGGCTGACCATCCGCGGTGCCAAGATGCTGGCGACCGCCGGGATCATGGCCAACGAGGTATTCGTCACCTGTATCCAACCGCTGCAGCCCGGCGACGAGAAGTATGCCGTCTCGTTCGCCGTGCCGATGAACGCGAAGGGACTGAAGATCCTGTCACGCAAGTCCTATGAGCAGCATGCCGGCGACGAATTCGACTACCCGCTGTCGAGCCGATACGACGAGAACGACGCCCTGCTCTACTTCGACGACGTGCAGGTGCCATGGGAGCGGGTATTCATCGCCGGCGACGTCACCATGTGCCAGACCCAGTTCCACGGCACGCCGGCGCACGTCTACCAGAACTACCAGGCCCAGGTGCGGCTGATGGTCAAGCTGCGCTTCCTCACCGGACTGGCGCGACGCACCGCTGATATCAATGGCACCACCGGCTTCCCGCAGGTGCGCGAGAGCCTGGGCCAGATCGCCGCCGAGGCGGCGATGGTCGAAGCCATGGTGACGGCCATGGAACGCAAGGGGCGGATGGCGGGCGCGTACTTCGTGCCCGACCGCCACACCCTCTATGCCGCGCAGGTGCTGACCCAGCAGCTCTACCCCAAGGTCATGGCGACGCTGCGCGAACTGGCCGGCGGCGGGCTGATCATGCTGCCGTCATCGGTGGCCGACTTCGCCGACCCGGAGCTGCGCAGCCTGATCGAACGGACCCAGCAGTCACCCGCGGCAGGCAGTGAGCAGAAGGTCAAGTTCTACCGCCTGGCCTGGGATGCCGTCGGTTCCGAGTTCGCCTCGCGGCATACCCAGTACGAGATGTTCTATGCCGGCGCCCAGTTCGTCACCAAGGGCCACTCGTTCCGCACCTATGACTGGGACCGGGCCCTGGCCATGGTCGACGGCCAACTGGAGAGCTATGACCTGCCGGCCGCCGCCAAGCCGCAGGCAGCCGAATAGACCGGCCCCGACAGGCGCCAGACCGGACCGCGGAGGAACACAGCCATGGCCGTCACCAAGATCCACGACGAGTTTCACAGCATCGACATGACCACTGGTTGGGAGACGCCACCCGGTTATCCGGCCGGCATCGAGCAGAAGATCCTCTCGGGCAGCCTGGACGAGGCCGCGCGCCAGGGCAGCCGGACGCGCCTGCTGCGGTTCCAGCCCGGCGTGTTCACCACCGAGCCGTTCGTGCACGAGCACTGGGAAGAGGTCTATCTGCTGAGCGGCGACCTGATCGTCGGCAACGACGCCGACGGTCGCGGCGGCGAGCAGTTCGCCGCCAATACCTACGCCTGCCGGCCGCCGGGCGCGCTGCACGGACCGTTCAAGTCAGAGGGCGGCTGCCTGCTGCTGGAGATCCACTACTACGATCCGGCCTAAGCCGCCGGCGGCGGCGCTGCCTTAACCGTCGTCGGACGGCGTCATGATGCCGATCACGGCCCCGGTCGGATCGGCAATCATGGCAATGCGGCCGACCGTGGGGATATCGAACGGTGGCTGCATCACCTTGCCGCCGGCCGCCTCGACCCTGGCCGCCGCGCCGTCGACGTCATCGACCTTGATATAGGCCATCCAGTGCGGCGGCATGCCTTCGAACTGCGGCCCGTCCATCTTCATCATGCCCCCGGCCATGGTCTCGCCGGCCATGGCAATGGTGTAGGGCCCGGCGCCGACGTCCATCTCCTGAAAGCTCCAGCCAAGGACGTCGGCAAAGAACGTCCGGGCACTCGCGACGTCGTCGGTCTGCAGTTCGTTCCACATGAACGTTCCATGTTCGCTCATCTCGTTCTCCCTTGATGCGGCGGCGGCCCCCAGCCTGCCGGGACAAGACAACAGGAATTTGACACCGCAGCCGAGCCTGCCCGCAACCGGCTTTCAGGGCAGACGGACCGAGAGTTCCACGAGGCGGCCCATCGTCGCCTCGCGCGGCCGCGGTCCAAGCTCTTCGACGGCCCGCACCAGCCGGCCCTCGAGCGCCAGCTTTTCATCGGCGATGGCCAGGATGCGCCGGTTCGGCTGGGCGAACGGCGCCCGTTCGCGGAGTTGCCGCGCCGCCGCTTCCTCCTGTCCGGGATTGTACAGGCAGACGATCGCCAGGGCCGCCGCCGTCGAACGGCTGATCCCGGCGTAGCAATGCACGATCATCGGTCCGGCCCGGTCCCAGGCACGGGCGAAGTCGAGCAACTCGTCGACATGGCCGGCATCCGGGGTGACGTAGCCGCCGATCGGGCCGGCGATGTCGTCGAGCTCCAGATGCAGGTGGCGGTCGTTGGCGATGCCCGCCGGCCGCATGGGCTCACCCTCGACGCCGAGCAGCGAGACCACGTGCGTCGCCTCCAGGTCCTCGACATGGACGTCGACCTCGTGCCACGGGCAGACGTAGAGCATCCAGCCCTCCTTGCCGGCGCCGTCGGCGCCTTGGTGACAGCCAGGCGCCGCAAGGCGCCATTAACCATGGCTGGACAACGTTAATTTAACGCCCCGTTGCTAGGAATCTTGATGACGCGCCAAGCGATTCAACAGATCGGCGGAACAGCGACGACCAAGCGGTGAAGGAGCAGCGGGATGACGGTCACAGGGGAACATCAACAGGCGCTGGCGCGCAACCTGATCGAGACCCTGGGCATCGACCGCGCCCTGCACGTGGCCTACCAGTACGGCTGGTACGGCGTCGCCGAAGAGATCGACCGGCTGCGGCGCAACGAATCCCGGGCCCCGGCGCACTAATCCCAGCGGTGCGGCCCGCGACACCTAATTGAGACGGTAGGTCTTGACGGCAGTGTCGTGAAACAGGTGCCGCTGCTCGGCGGCGTCGAGCCCGGCCACGATCTCCCGGAAACCGTCGAAGATGGTGGCGAAGCCGGCAACAAGGCTGTCGACCGGATAGTTGCTGGCGAACATGCACCGCGCCGGCCCGAACAGGTCGATCGTCTCCAGCACCACCGCCCGGTTGTCGGCGACCGTCCAGGCCCTGCCCGGCTGGCCCAGGCCAGAGATCTTGACGCGCACATTTGGCTCTGCCGCAAGCGCCGCCATGCCCTCCCGCCACGCCGCCAGCCCAGCGGCACTGCGGTTCTCGGGCACGCCGGCGTGGTTGACCACCAGCATGATGTCAGGGAAATCACGGGCGAGTGTCGCCGCCTCGCCCAGGTGCCAATAGCGGGTCTGCAGCTCGTAGTGCAGGCCGTAGCGGGCCAGCAGCGCGTAACCGCGGCGCCAGGCCGGATCGGCGGTCGAGCCGGGCAGGCCGGCGCGGAACGTGTCCGGCGACGGTGCCGCCGCCGGCTTCTGGCGGATGCCCCGGACCAACGGGAACTGCGCCTGCCCGCGCAGCACGTCATCGATGTCATCGCGGTCGAACCAGGCCTGGGCGACGATGGCGCTGGGCAGGCCGTCGCGGTCGGCAAGGTCGTGCAGCCAGCGTATCTCGCCCAGCGGATCGGTCGGATCCCATTCGGCCTCGACATGGACCGTGGCGACGACGCCCTGGCCAGCGCTGTCGCGGCGATAGTCGGCCGGCAGGTAGCTCCGCCTGAGGGCACTGTAGTCGCCGTAGCGGAAGTTGAGCCGCAGATCGCCGTTCAACCAGGGATAGCTGTTGTGCTCCAGGTCCCAGAAATGCTGGTGCGGGTCGACCACCGGCGCGGAGCTCATTCCACCGGCTCCGGCAACAGGTGGCGACCGTCGCGGTCCTCGATCTCAAGCACCCAGACGTCCGGGTCATAGCCGAGCTGACGTTCGATATAGGAGTCGGCTTCGCTCTCCACCACTGGCTCGGTACCGGTGGCGCGGCGCCAGACGCGGGAACCGTCCAGGCTGCTGCTGGCCGCGAAGACGGTGCAGCCATGTTCCAGCTGGTTCAGCTTGATCAGGACGGCGCCAGCAGAACTGTCGCCGCGGCGCACGACGACGGCCGGGATCGCTTCGGCCATGCAGCGGCGCAGATGCGCCTTGACCCAGAATTCAGCGGTCAGCCGTGGCGCCATGGAGCTTTCCGCCGCTAGCCGCTCGCGGCCAGTTCGTCGTGCCGATAGCAGTCGACCAGATGGTCGTTGACCATGCCCACCGCCTGCATCACCGCATAGCAGATCGTCGGTCCGACGAAGCGAAAGCCGCGGGCCTTCAGATCCTTCGACATGGCCCGGCTCTCGGCCGTCTCGGCCGGGATCTCGTCGCCGCTGCGCCAGCGGTTGACCAGCGGGCGGCCGTCGACGAAACCCCAGAGGTGATCGGCGAAACCGATGCCGTTCTCCTGCAGATCGAGCCAGGCCCTGGCGTTGCCCACTGTGGCCTCGATCTTGGCGCGGTTGCGCACGATGCCGGCGTCGGCCATCAGGCTGCCGCACTTGGCGGTGTCGTAGCGCGCGATCACTTCCGGCACGAAACCATCGAAAGCGGCGCGAAAGTTGTCGCGCTTGCGCAGAATGGTGATCCACGACAGGCCGGCCTGGAAGCCGTCCAGCATCAGCTTCTCGAACAGCGCCCGATCGTCCCATTCGGGCACGCCCCATTCTGTGTCGTGATAGGCGACATAGAGCGTGTCCTCGCCGCACCAGGTGCAGCGCCGGCGACCGTCTTCGTGCACATGGCTCATCTCGGGCCCTTCGCTGGTTCGCCGCCATCATAGGCAGAGCCGGCAAACATGCCCAATGGCGACCGCCTCAACCGGCGTCGGAAGGTTCGGGCTGCGGCAGCCAGTCCGGCCACAGCGGCGTCAGCTCCGCCGCATCCGCGCTCAGGGTGCCGCCGCCGGTCTGGGCCATGTTCACCGCCTCGAGGCGCAACAGGGCCATGCCATGACCGTCACGGCCGGAGCGCATGGTGCCGGCGTCCTTGCCGCCCAGGCGGACCTGGGTGCCGGCCGGCGGCATCGGTCCGGCGATCCGCACCGGCAGCAGGCGCTTGCGCACCAGGCCGCGATACCTCGTGCGGGCGGTCACCTCCTGGCCGACGAAGCAGCCCTTGGAGAAGTCGACGCCGTGCAGCTCTTCGAAGTTGCTCTCCAGCAGCAGCGATTTGTCGACCACCAGGTCCTGCTCCGAATCGGGCAATGCCAGGGCCAGACGATGTCGGTCATAGTCGGCGGGCTCTGCCGCCGCCACGCCATGCTCGGCAAACACCGCCGCCGGCGTCGGCAGCACAGCCCGCAGGCCCGCCGCGGCCAGGCGAGGATCGGTGTAGACCGTGCCGCCGGCCAGTTCCCGTGCCGCCCCGGCCTGGTCGTCCGGCGCCAGTGCCGCCGGTGCGGTCTCCCCGAACAGCACGGCGACGGCGACATCGGCACTGACGTCGGCGATCTCGGCCTGCGAGCGCAGGCGATACATGTTGAGACGCTTGCGCAGATCGTCCCTGCGGCTGGCCTGGCAGTCGAGCAGCAGCTCATTGCCGCAGGGCACGACAAAGAAATCGAACAGGTACTTGCCCTGCGGCGTGAGCAACGCCGTATAGACCGCGCGCCCTTCGGCTACTGGATCGATGTTGTTGGTGACCAGGCCCTGCAGCAGGTCGTGCGCATCAGGCCCGCTCAAGGCGAGCACGGCACGATCTGGCAAAACGGCATAGGGCATGGCAGTCACCTCATCTCGCCTCAGTAGTTAGGCAGCGGCCGCACACTTGGCAAGGCGCCGCCGGCACCCTACAATCCGCCGGCGTGCGGCGCGCGATCCCCTGATCATGGACATCCTGTTCATTACCCATAACCGGCTGGGCGATGCCGTCCTGTCGAGCGGTCTGTATGGCCACCTGGCCGAGCGCCACCCGGAAGCACGGATCACCGTCGCCTGCGGCGCGGTGCCGGCACCGCTGTTTGCCGAGGCACCGAACCTGGCGACCATCGTCGAACTGCACAAGCAGCCCTACCTGGGGCATTGGCGCCAGCTGTGGCAGCACGGCATCGGCCGGCGTTGGCAGCTGGTCGTCGACCTGCGCGGATCGGCCATCGCCTGGCTGCTGCGGGCAGGACAACGACGGGTCCTGCGACCGCCGGCGATGCCGATGCACCGGGTCGCCATGCTCGGCACCCTGCTCGACCTGTCGCCGCCGCCGGCGCCGCGGCTTTGGGCCGCACCGGCACAGCGGCAGCGGGCCGAACAGCTGATCGCTGGCGACCGACCGGTGCTGGCCCTGGGTCCGACCGCGAACTGGGGTGGCAAGCAATGGCCGGGCGACCGCTTCGCCGCCCTGGCCAGGCGCCTGACGGCCGACGACGGCGCCCTGCCCGGGGCGCGGATCGCCGTGTTCGGCGCCCCGCAGGAGCGCGAGGCTGCGGCGCCAACGGTCGCCAGGCTGCCGGCGGACGCCCGACTAGACCTGGTCGGCAAGGTCGACTTGCCGACCCTCTATGCCTGCCTGCAGCGCTGTCAGCTTTTCGTCGGCAACGATTCCGGGCTGATGCATATGGCTGCCGCTGCCGATATCCCGACCCTGGGACTGTTCGGTCCCAGTCGCGAGGAGCTGTATGCGCCTTGGGGGCCGCGCGCGGCGGCGGTGCGCACGCCGGAGTCGTTCGAAGAGATCACCGGCCACCCGGCCTACGACTATCGCCGGCACGAAAGTTGGATGACCAGCCTGAGCGTCGACCGTGTCGCACAGGCAGCGACCGAGCTGCTGCACCGTACCGCGGCGGAGGCGGCCTGAGATGAACCAGCAGGCGCCGGGCAAGAAGCTGTCGATCCTGGTGGTCGCGCACAACGAAGAAGCCCAGCTGGCCGATTGCCTCAGCTGCCTTGGCTTCGCCGACGAGCTCGTCGTGGTGCTCGATCGCTGCACCGACGGCTCCCGCGGCATTGCCACGGCGTTCGGTGCCCGGCTGGTGGAGGGCGCCTGGGAGCTCGAAGGACCGCGCCGCAACGCCGGCATCGACGCCTGCAACGGCGACTGGATCCTCGAGGTGGACGCCGACGAACGGGCCCCGGACGCCCTCGGCACCGAGATCCACGAGGCGATCGCCCACGCTGACGACGGGTACTTCCTGCTCCCGTTCGACAACTACATCGGCGCACGCCTGGTCCGCTACGGCTGGGGCGGGTCGTGGGGGGTGTCGGCGGCACCCCGGCTGTTCGCCCGTGGCGGCAAGCGTTGGGGCGACCAGCGCATCCACCCGCAGCTCGAGCTCAACGGACCGCGCCGCTGGCTGAAGACGCCGATGCGCCACTACGTCGACCGCGACATCTCCGACATGTTGGCGCGCCTGGACCGCTATACCAGCGCCCGCGCGGCCGACCTCAGGGAAAGCGGCGAGATCGGCGGCCTCGCCACCAACATCCGCCGCATGTTCAGCCGCTTCCTGAAGTGCTTCTTCGCCCGCAAGGGCTATCGCGAGGGCGCCTACGGCCTGTTGATCGCACTGATGGCTGGGCTGTACCCGATCCTGTCCTATCTCAAGGCGAGGCTGGAGAGCGAATAGGCGGTGCGGGTACTCCAGGTCATGGCCGGCGCCCGGCACGGTGGCGCCGAAGCTTTCTTCAGCCGCCTGGTGCCGGCACTGGCACGCGCCGGCATCGAACAGCGGGCGCTGATGCGCGGTGATGCGCGGCGGCTGGAAAGCCTGCGGACCGCCGGTGTCCCGGCACTGCCGCTGCGTTTTGGCGGCGCCCTCGATCTCTTGACGCGACGGCGCATCCGACGGGAGATCCATGCCTTCCGGCCGCAGATCGTACTTAGCTGGATGAGTCGCGCGGCCTCGATGTCGCCGCCCGGCGACGGCAGCTTCGTGCACTGTGGCCGCATGGGCGGCTACTACGACCTGAAGTACTACCGCCAGTGCGACCACCTGATCGGCAACACCCCCGACATCGTCGCATATCTGACGAGCGCCGGCTGGCCGGCCGACAGAGCCCACTACCTACCCAACTTCGTTGCCGCCGAGCGCAAGCCGGCGGCCGACCGGGCCCAGCATCAGACGCCGGCAGAGGCACCGTTGCTGCTGGCCCTGGGCAGGCTGCACGAGAACAAAGCCTTCGACGTGCTGCTGGCGGCCCTGGCCGATGTACCCCAGGCTTACCTTTGGCTGGCCGGCAGCGGCCCGTTGGAGGCGGCCTTGAAGCGCCAGGCGGCACAGCTCGGCCTCGAACGCCGGGTCCGCTTCCTGGGCTGGCAGGACGACCCCGCACCGCTCTACGCCGCCGCCGATGTGGTCGTCTGTCCGTCGCGCACAGAGCCCTTGGGCAACGTGGTGATCGAGGCCTGGGCGCAGGAACGGCCGCTGGTCGCGGCCGCGGCCGCCGGACCGCGCCAGCTGATCGAACCGGGCGGGAACGGCCTGCTGGCACCGATCGACGATGCCGCGGCCCTAGCGGAGGCGCTGCACCGCGTGCTGAGCGAGCCCGGCCTGGCAATGCGGCTGGCGGCTGGCGGCCTCGAGCGCTATGAACGCAGCTTCACCGAGGCTGCGGTGGTGGCGCAGTACCTGCGGTTCTTCCAGGAGGTGGCGCCCTGATGTGCGGTATCGCGGGCCTGATGACAGCGGACGGCGCGGCACCGGACCAGGCGCTGCTCGATGTCATGAGCGCCGCCCTGGCCCATCGCGGACCGGACGGCCGCGGCCGTCATCTCGCCGGCGGCGTCGGCATGGTGCACGAGCGCCTGGCCATCATCGACCTGCAAACCGGCCAGCAGCCCTTGCAGTCGGGTGACGGCACCGCCCTGGTCGCCAACGCCGAGATCTACAACTATCTGGAACTACGCGCCGCCCTGGGCGAGGCCGGCTTCCGCACGCGCTCGGATTGCGAACCGGCTTTGAAGCTCTATGGCCGCGACGGCGATGCCTTTGCCGAGCAGCTGCGCGGCATGTACGCGATCGCCATCCATGACCCGGCGCAAGAGACGCTGGTGCTCGCCCGCGATCCGTTCGGCATCAAGCCGCTGTACTACAGCGAGGGACCGGGCGGATTTGCCTTCGCCTCCGAACCGCGCGCGCTGCTGCAGGCCGGCTTTGCCGACGGCAGCCTGGAGGATGTGGCGTTGCAGGAACTGCTGCAGCTGCAGTTCACAACCGGGCGGGAGACCATCTATCGCGGCATCCACCGGGTGCTGCCGGGAGAGACGCTGAACGTATCGGCCGGGCGGGTCGTCGCCCGACAGGAGCGCCAGGCCCTGCCCGACCTGCCGCCACAGGCGCTGGACGAGGACACCGCCCTTGCCGAGCTGGACCGACTGCTGACCGAGAGTGTCGACCTGCACCAGCGCGCCGACGTGCCCTACGGCATGTTCCTGTCGGGTGGGATCGATTCCTCGGCGCTGCTGGCAATGATGGCCCGCCTGAACGAGCGGCCGGTGCTGGCCTTCACCGCCGGCTTCACCGATGCCGGCGTGCACGACGAACGCGAGCACGCCCGCATGCTGGCCAAGCGCACCGGCGCCCATCATGTCGAAGTGGCGTTCGGTGAAGCCGACTTCTGGCAGTTGCTGCCGTCGGTCGCCGCGGTGCTGGATGACCCGGTCGCCGACTATGCCGTGCTGCCGACCTACAAGCTGGCAGCCGCCGCCAAGTCTGCCGGTCTGAAAGTGGTGCTGTCCGGCGAGGGCGGCGACGAGCTATTCGCGGGCTATGGCCGCTATCGCGACGCCGTCAGGCCATGGTGGAGCGGCGGACCGCGCGCCATGCGCCGGCATGGCCGGTTCGACCGGCTCACCTTGCTGGAACGCGAGACGCCAGCCTGGCGTGACGGCATTCACGCCGCCGAGAGCCGTTTCAAGCGCGGCCACCTGTCACCGCTGCAGGCGGCCCAGGCCGTCGACGCCGCCGACTGGCTGCCCAACGACCTGCTGCTCAAGCTCGACCGGTGCCTGATGGCGCACCAGGTGGAGGGACGCACGCCACTGCTCGATCCGGTGGTCGGTGCCTTCGCCTTCCGCCTGCCGGACCAGCTCAAGGTACGCAACGGCCAGGGCAAGTACCTGCTGCGGCGCTGGCTGGAACAGCAGCTGCCGGAAGCCGACCCGTTCAGCCGCAAGCGCGGTTTCACCGTGCCGGTCGCCGAGTGGATTCACGGCCAGGGCGAGCGCCTGGGTCCGCTGGTCGCGACCCAGCCCGGCGTCGCCGCCATTGCCCAGCCGGAACGGGTCAAGGCGCTGTACCGCCGCCGGGGCAAGCGCGAGGGGTTCGCTGCCTGGACGCTGTTGTTCTACGCTTTGTGGCATCGCTGCCATGTGCTCGGGGCCGAGCCCGAAGGTGACGTGTTCGAGACGCTGGCGACGGCGGCCTGAGTCGACCCGCAAGGAGACGAACCGCATGACGACATACGTCCTTGTTCATGGCGCCTGGCACGGCGGCTGGTGCTGGCGGCGGGTGCGCACGCGGCTGCAGGCGGCCGGGCACGAGGTCCACGCACCGACGCTGACCGGCCTGGGCGAGCGGGCGCACCTGACCTCGCCACAGGTCGGCCTGTCGACCCATGTCGACGACGTGCTCGGTCTGCTCGCGTGCGAGGACCTGCATGACGTCGTGCTGTGCGGCCACAGTTACGGTGGCATGGTGATCACCGGCGTCGCCGCCGTCGCGGCGGATCGCCTGAAGAGCCTGGTCTATCTCGACGCCATGGTCCCCGAACCCGGCCAGTCGGCATTCGACCTGCTGGCGCCGGAACGGGCCGACAGCTTCCGCCGCTCGGCCCGGGAAGACGGTAACGGCTGGCGCATGGCACCGGTCAAGGCGGCGCAGTTCGGCGTCACGGATCCCGATGACGCCGCCTGGGTCGACGGTCTGTGCGTGCCGATGGCGATCCGCGCGTTCGAAGAGCCATTGCCGAAGGACAGCGATGCCCGGACCGTGGCGCGACGGGTCTACATCCTGGCCGGGGCTTACAATCCATCCACCTTCCAGGGCATCTATGCCGGCCTGAAGGACGACCCTGACTGGGTCAGCCATGTCCTGCCGACGGGCCACGATGCCATGGTCACCATGCCGGAGGAGTTGAGCCGGCTGCTGCTCGAGGAGGCGTGATGAACGCGACCTTTGACCTGGTGCTGCGCGGCGGCACCCTCGTCACGCATGACGGCATCGCCGCCGGCGACATCGGCGTACGCGACGGCCGCATCGTCGCGGTCGGCGACATCGGGTCGACGGCGGCGGCGGAAACGATCGACGCCACCGGTCTGCACGTGCTGCCGGGGGTGATCGACACCCAGGTGCACTTCCGCGAACCCGGCAACGAGCACAAGGAGGACCTGGAGGCCGGCTCGCGCGGCGCCGTGCTCGGCGGCGTCACTGCGGTATTCGAGATGCCGAATACCTCCCCATTGACCACCAATGCAGGGGCGCTCGAGGACAAGCTGCAGCGCGCGCACGGCCGCATGTGGTGCGAGCACGCCTTCTATGTCGGCGGCACGGCCGAGAACGCCGAAGACTTGGCAGAGCTGGAGCGCCTGCCCGGGTGTTGCGGGGTGAAGATCTTCATGGGTTCGAGCACCGGCGACCTGCTGACCCCCGATGACGAGTCCTTGCGCCGCATCTTGCGCGGCAGCCGACGGCGCTGCGCCGTGCACGCCGAGGACGAGGAACGCCTGATCGCGCGCAAGCATCTGGCCGAGGCGGCAGCCGACCCATCGGCCCATCCCGACTGGCGCGATGTCGAGACTGCCTTCAAGGCGACCCGGCGACTGATCGCACTGGCCCGCGAAACTGCACATCCCGTGCATGTGCTGCACATCACCACGGCGGACGAAATGCGCTTCCTCGCGGAGCAAAAGGACATCGCATCCGTCGAGACGACCCCGCAGCACCTGACCCTCGCCGCGCCGGACTGCTATGCCGAGCTGGGCAGCCGGGCGCAGATGAACCCGCCGATCCGTGACGCCGGCCATCGCGAAGGCCTGTGGTGGGGGGTGCAGCAAGGCGTCGTCGACGTGATCGGCTCCGATCACGCCCCCCACACCCTGGAGGAAAAGGCCCAGACCTATCCTGCCAGCCCTTCCGGCATGCCCGGCGTGCAGACATTGCTGCCGCTGCTGCTCGATCACGTGCATGCGGGCAGGATCACCTTGAACAGGCTCATGGACCTCATGTGCGCCGGGCCCGCCAGGCTGTTCGGGCTGATCGGCAAGGGCCGGATCGCCGTCGGCTACGATGCCGACTTCACGCTCGTCGACCTCGCGGCCCGGCGCGAGATCACCGATAAGATGATGGCAAACCGTTCCGGCTGGACCCCGTTCCATGGTCGCGAAGTGACCGGCTGGCCGATGCTGACGGTGATCCGCGGCCGGGTGGTGATGCGTGACGGCGCGCTGATCGGCACCGCCGGCGGTCGACCGCTGCGCTTCATCGACACCCTGCAGGCACAGGCCTGACGCCGGGGCAGGCCTGCCTGACGCCTCATGTTGTACGGCGCAATGGCGTGCCGGTATGATCGCCGCCGCGCGTCGGCGGCAGTGAACACTGACAACGAGAATGACAGGGGAACGTTATGAGCGGCAGCTTCAAGGCCCTGTGGGCAAGCGAAGGCGATGACGGCGTCAAGGTCGAGCTGACCGAGCTCGACGACAGCCAGCTCCCCGCCGGCGACGTCACCGTGGCGGTCAGGTACTCCACGGTGAACTACAAGGATGGCCTCGCCGTGCAGGGCAACAAGAGCAAGATCATGCGCGCCCTGCCGATGGCGCCGGGGATCGACTATGCCGGCACAGTAGAGGTGTCCGACAGCCCCGACTTCAGCCCGGGCGACGAAGTGGTGCTGACCGGCTGGGGCGTGGGCGAACGGCATTCCGGCGGCTATGCCCAGCGCACCCGGGCCAAGGCCGAGTGGCTGGTGAAGAAGCCGGACGGATTGACGCTGCAGCAGACCATGGCCATCGGCACGGCCGGCTTCACGGCCATGCTCAGCGTCATGGGCCTGGAGGATATGGGCGTAGGCCCCGATGATGGCGAGATCCTGGTGACCGGCGCCGCCGGCGGGGTCGGCTCGGTCAGCGTCGCGTTGCTGGCCAAGCTCGGCTACGCCGTCGCCGCCTCGACGGGACGGGAAAGCGAGCACGACTATCTGCGCGAGCTGGGCGCAAGCGACATCGTGCCGCGTAGCGAACTCAGCGAGCCGGGCCGGCCGCTGGGCTCAGAACGCTGGGCCGGCGCCATCGATGCCGTCGGCAGCCAGGTGCTGGCCAACGTCCTGGCGCAGATCAAGTACGGCGGCGGCGTTGCCGCCTGCGGCCTGGCCGGTGGCTTCGACCTGCCGACCACGGTGATGCCGTTCATCCTGCGTGGTGTCCGCCTGTACGGCATCGAGTCGGTGTACTGCCCGCAGCCGCGGCGCAGCCAGGCCTGGGCGCGGCTGGCGCAGGACCTGCCACTCGACAAGCTGGACGCGATGACGACGGTGCAGCCGCTGTCGGACGTACCGGCGATCACTGCCGAAATCCTCAAGGGTCAGGTCCGCGGCCGGACGGTGATCGACGTCAGCGGCTAAACCCCGGGCAACGACGACAGTTCAGTCCTGCCCCGCCGGCAGCCAAGTCACAAACCCGGCCCGCCCGTCGGCGGCCGGCCGGAACCGAGGCTGGACGGCCACCGCGCACCTCTTAGATTCCGCAGTTTTCTGGGGCCGGCGAACCACCGCCCGCGGCCGAGAATAGACACAAACGTGGCCCTGGGATAATTCTTTCATCTGAAACGAAACGCCGGACGGACGCGGGGGGTCGCGCCAGCGGCGAGAACAAAACGGAGGTGTCGGGAGATGAGAAAGTACCGGTTGCTCGCCGCAACGACGTTGGCCGCGTTCGCCAGCATGGCCGTAGCACAGGCGCAGACCGTAATCCGTGTCAGCAGCTGGGCGCCGCCCACGCATGGCATCAATGCAACGGTCTGGCCGGGCTGGGGCGCGTGCATTGCCGAGGCCAGCGGTGGTGACGTCGTGGTCAAGGTCGAGTACGGGCTGGCACCGCCGCCCCAGCAGTTCGACGTGGTCCGCGACGGCGTCGGCGATGCCACCTGGATCTTCCACGGCTACAACCCGGGCCGCTTCCTGCTGACGAAAGCAGTCGAGATGCCGGGCCTGGGGACCAGCGCCGAAGCCGCCTCGGTCGCCTATTGGCGCGTGTTCGAGAAGCACCTCGCCGAGGCGAACGAGCACAAGGGGGTCAGCGTCATCGGCCTGACCTCGCACGGCCCCGGGGTGATCCACACCAAGGAGCCGATCGCCAGCCTGGATGACCTCAAGGGCAAGAAGATCCGCATCGGTGGCGGCGTTTCGGGCGCGGTGGGTGAAGCCCTCGGCGTGGTCGGCGTGCGCGTGCCCGCACCCAAGGTGTACGAAACCCTGGCCAGCGGCGTGGCCGACGGGATCTTCATGCCGATGGAGACCAAGGCGAGCTTCCGTCTCAAGGAGGTGGCGCCGTACTCGGTGGTGATGCCGGGCGGGCTGTACTACGGCAGCTTCGCCTTCATCATGAACAGCGATCGCTTGAACGGCCTGTCGGAGAGCCAGCGCAAGGCCGTCGAGGACTGCTCGGGCGAGGCGCTGTCGCGGCTTGCCGGCAAGATGTGGGACAGCACGGACAAGACCGGCCTGGCCGACGCCAAGGCGTTCGGCAACACCATCGTCACCGCCAGCGATGCGATGAAGGAGAAGTACTACGACCTGGTCGGCCACATCGAACGCGACTGGGTGAAGGAAACTGAAGCCAAGGGCATCGACGGCGCCGCGGTCCTGCGCGAACTGCGCCACATCGCGCGCAGCTACTAGCGCGGGAGCACGCCGGCCGCGATGGCGGAACACGAGCACGGCGGACCGGCCTGGGCCGGCGTCGGCTGGACCAACCGCCTGCTCGAGTTCGTCGCCGCGCTGGTGCTGTTCCTACTGATGGCGATGACTTGCGTCGACGTCGTCGGCCGCTACTTCTTCAATGCGCCGCTGGACGGCGCCACGGAGCTGACGCGGCTGATGATGGCGGTGCTGGTATTTGCCGTGCTGCCGGTGGCGAGCTGGCGGGAGCAGCACGTCAGCGTCGATCTGCTGGACCCGCTGGTGCCGCGCCGCTGGGTGAAGCCGCGGCAGATCGTTATCAACCTCGTCGCAGCCCTGGCCCTGGCCGGACTGTCGCACCGGATCTGGCAGCTTGCCCTGCGGGCGCGCGACTATGGCGACACCACCGAGTACCTGCGCATTCCGTTGTATCCGGTGGTGTTCTTCATCGCCCTGATGACGGCCGTGGCCGGCGCCGCCCTGCTGTTGAACGCCGTCCGCTACCTGCGCGGGCATGGTCCGCTGTCGCCGGACGGCGACGGCACCGGACGCTAGCGCGGCACGGCGTCCGGCATGGCGGTTGCCCTGCTCGGGTTCGCAGCGCTGCTGGCGCTGGTGTTTCTGCGCATGCCGATCGCCTTCGCCATGGGGCTGGTCGGCTTCGTCGGCTTCGCCGCCCTGCTCGACTGGAACTGGCTCGCCGCGACCTCGATGGCATCGCAACGGGTGATCTCGACGGCGCAGGACTACGGCCTGTCGGTGGTGCCGCTGTTCATCCTGATGGGCAACCTGGTCAGCCGGGCCGGGCTGTCGGGTGAGCTCTATGCCGCGTCGCATGCCTTCCTCGGCCACCGGCGTGGCGGCCTGTCGATGGCCACCATCGTCGCCTGCGGCGGCTTCTCGGCGATCTGCGGATCCAGCCTGGCAACCGCCGCCACGATGTCGCAGGTGGCGATGCCGCCCATGCGCAGATACGGCTATGCCGACAGCCTCGCCGCCGCCTCGATCGCCGCAGGCGGCACCCTGGGCATCCTGATCCCACCCAGCGTGATCCTGGTGATCTATGGCCTGCTGACAGAAACCAGCATCCGCGAATTGTTCGCCGCCGGCTTTCTGCCGGGGCTGCTCGGGGTGCTGCTCTATCTGGCCGCGGTGCAGTACGTGGTCTGGCGGGACCCGGCGGCCGGGCCGCGTGGCGACCGCACGGACTGGCCCGGCAGGCTGCTTGCGTTGCGCGGGGTCTGGGGCACGCTGGCGCTGTTCGCGGTGGTCATGGGCGGCATCTACGGCGGCGTGTTCACGCCGACGGAAGCGGCCGGCATCGGCGCCGGCGGCGCGTTCCTGATCGCCCTCGGCCGTCGCACACTGAGCTGGCGCAGTCTGCTGGAGGTTCTGGCCGATTCCGCGCGCACCACGGCCATGCTGTTCAGCGTCCTGATCGGCGCGCTCATCTTCTCCAACTTCGTCAACCGGGCCGGCCTGCCCGACGGCTTGCGCGACCTGGTCACCGGCTTCGACGTTCCGCCGGCCGTGGTGATGCTGCTGATCCTGCTGGTCTACATCGCCCTGGGCTGCGTCTTCGAGAGCCTGTCGATGCTGCTACTGACGGTGCCGATCTTCTTCCCTCTGGTGCAGGGGTTGGGTTTCGACATGGTCTGGTTCGGCATCATCGTCGTCGTCGTCACCGAGATCAGCCTGATCACGCCGCCGGTCGGTCTGAACGTGTTCGTCCTGGCTGGCATGTTGCCGGACGTGCGCACCAGCACAGTGTTCAAAGGGGTGACGCCGTTCTGGTGCGCTGACATCGTCCGGCTGGCGTTGCTCGCCCTGCTGCCGGGTCTGTCGCTGTTCCTGCCGCGTCTGTTCTACGGCTGATCACGGCGACGGCCGCGCCGCCATGGCGCGCAGGTCAAGCGCCGCCCCGGCCCGCAGGAGGGACCGTGCCGCCGCCGTGTCGGCGCCATCGGCGTCGTGCATGGCCAAGCCGGCCAGAAGCGTCGGTGGTCCCCGTCGCTGCACCCTGCCCTGAACGATCACCCGCCCGGCCGGGCGATCCACCGCCGGCCACAATGGGCAGATCAGGATATCGCCGGCACCGCCTGACAAAGCCATCAACAGGTCCGGCAGCCGGCTGGCCCGGTGGATCAGCGTGACCGTGCCGCCGGGCCGGCAGCGGCGCAGGCAGAACCCGACCCAGTCAGCCAGTGGCACGTCGCCTTCCGAATGGGCGACCGCCTTCAGCCGCGTCGGCGAGGTCGACGATTTGGCGTCCTCGTGGAAGGGTGGGTTGCAGACGACGTGGTCAAAGCGGTCGGTGCGGATCTCCGCCGGCGCATCGCGGATATCGCCGGTGACGATCCGCACCCGGTCGGCCATGCCGTTCAGGGCGGCATTGCCGTTACCCAACGCGGCCAGCTCGGCGACCCACTCCAGGCCAACCACTGCCAGATCGGGCACCCGGCGGGCGAGACAGAGCCCGACGGCACCGACCCCGGCACCGGGATCGAGCACCCGCTCGCCGGCCTTGGCCGGCACTGAAGCTGCCAGCAGCACAGCATCGGAGCCGGCCCGGTAGCCGGCCTGCGGCTGGTGCAGCCGGACCGCCCGGTCGAGCAATCCGTCTTCGACGACCGGGCCGAGCGATGCGTCCGCCGCCCCGCTCACCGCCGCGGCTGCTCCGCCGGCAGACTGACCCCGGCTTCGCGCAGCAGGCGGCGCGCCGACGGCACGTCCTCGTCGGCGACCATCAGGCGACGGGTCAACGCCCCGATCGAGCCCTCGAGCACGCTCATATGCTGGTCCAGCACGACGGCGCCGATCCCGGCGTCGCGCAACAGCGCTTCAGCAAAGGAGAGCAGGACGGGGTCGTTGCTGCGCAGGAGCTCGAGCATGGCTATCTGGGTCCGCCGCTGCGGCCTGGCCGCGGCGATGTTCGGGGCTTGCCTTCCATTTCCGGAAAGACGTCTATATCAATCCGGGACAAGACAACAGGGCCAAGCGGGAGCTGCCGGTGGCAGACATCGTCAAACTGAGCGCCAAGAACGAACCGGCGAGGAAGCCCGGAGCGGAACCGCTGCTGCGGCTGGTGGGCGACGATCTGACCCGCGTCAACCACGCCATCGTCGAGCGCATGGACAGCCGGGTGCCGCTGATCCCGCAGCTGGCCGGGCATATCATCGCCGCCGGCGGCAAGCGTCTGCGGCCAATGCTGACCCTGGCCGCGGCCCAGCTCTGCGGCTACGCCGGGCCCCGGCATATCGGCCTTGCGGCCTGCGTCGAATTCATCCACACGGCGACGCTGCTGCACGACGACGTGGTCGACGAAAGCGACCTGCGTCGTGGCATCGCCACCGCCAACGTGGTCTGGGGCAACCAGGCCAGCGTGCTGGTCGGCGACTTCCTGTTCTCGCGGGCATTCCAGATCATGGTCGAGGACGGCAGCCTCGAGGTGCTGCGCATCCTGGCCAATGCCTCCGCGGTGATCGCCGAGGGCGAGGTGATGCAGCTCGCCACCAGCAACGACACGACGACCTCTGAAGAGCAGTATCTCGAGGTGATCCAGGCCAAGACCGCGGCCCTGTTCGCCGCCGCCGCGCGCATCGGCGCCGTCGTCGCCGGCCGGCCCAAGGTCGAGGAACAGGCGCTCGACAGCTTCGGGCGCAACCTGGGCATCGCCTTTCAGCTGATCGACGACACCCTCGACTACTCGGCCCAGGAGGCGACCCTGGGCAAGAGCGTCGGCGACGATTTCCGCGAGGGCAAGATCACCCTGCCCGCCATCCTCGCCTACCGCCGCGGCGACGAGCCGGAGCGGGCGTTCTGGCGCCGCTGTCTGGAAGACGTCGAGCAGCAGGACGGCGACCTGGAGCACGCGATCGCGCTGCTGCAGCAGCATGCCGCCCTGACCGACACCGCCGAGCGCGCGCGGCATTATGCCGCCATCGCCCGTGACGCCCTGGGCATCTTCCCGGACACCGAGATCAAGCAGGCGCTGGTCGACGTCGTCGACTTTGCCGTCGAGCGCGGCCACTAGGAACCGCTCTCCCCACAGCACGCCCGGTGCATGCAGGCCAATGTCCGCGGGCGCCAGTGTACGCTTGCCCCCGACCCGGCGCGGGGCTATAAGCCCCGTGGCCAACGGGGTGTAGCTCAGCCTGGTAGAGCACTGTCTTCGGGAGGCAGGGGCCGGTGGTTCGAATCCACTCACCCCGACCAATGATCTCAAGAGGTTAGCGCTGAAATACGTGCTGACCTCTTTTCATTCCCCCGGCGTGCCTCCGACAAACGCAACGCCCGTCGGCAATTCCGAAGGCGGACTTGTGACTATCGATCCTTGAGGACTCGACAGCGCTCGCCGGCGTCCTGTAGCGCCTGACAGCCGGCGTTGGCTCCGTCCTGCGCCATCGGCGCCGACAGCACGCGGTACCATCGGCCGTTATCGGCCAAGTCAACGCCGCGGACCTCAGCGCCGGCGAGCCGCTGCGGAAAGGCAGCTTGCAGACGATCGAGCTCCCGTCGAGCGTTCTCGGCCTTGCGAAAGCTCGCCAGCTGAATACGCCAATCCGTGCCCAACGGTGGCGTGGTGGTCATCTGCGGCGAGGGCGGTCCCGACGCAGGTGACGGCGGGATTGGCACCGGCACGCTTTGCTTCGTTTCATTATGCGCCTGCGTCGCCTCGGCAACGGCTTCCGCCTCGGGATCGGCGCCGTCGGCCGTCGATGCCGGCTTGGTCGACGGGCCTTGTGTGACCGCAGACAGATCCCAGGCGGCACGCGTGTCGGCGAGCGACGAGGCCTCTGCCCGGGGCGCATCGATCGGTCGGGACTGGCCGTGTCGAACCACGGTCGGTACCGACTCAGACGATGTGTCGCTTTTCAGAAACTCCAGGTTCCGGCTGAGTTCGTCCGCGACGGCCGGCGCCAGGTCCGACCATGTGACAGCATCGGCCAGTAAAGCGATCGCTTCTTCACGCCGCCCGGCGTCGGCCAACGCCAACGCGTAGTTGTTGGCCAATTCCGGATCACCTGGCTTCAAGGCGAGAGCACGTTCATGCCACGTCAGCGCCGACGCGGTATGACCGCATTGCTCAAGCAACAGCGCCAGCCCGGCCGACGCCCGCCAACCGGGGCTGCCGTCGGCAAGCTGCATCGCCACGGCGTTCACAGCCCAGCGGGAGGTGTCATCGCGGCACAGTGCCGCTTGTGCTCCGTCCACTCGTTCCGGCTTCTCCTGAGGCAACGTCGCGCAAGCGTTGGAAAGCATCGCCAGACACCCGAACAGGAGTAACGTTCGCGCGTTCATCAGTCCTTCTCGCCTATGGCGCCGACAAACCCAATAATAGGCAGCAACAGTGGCTTGTGGGCAGGCAACTTGCGTGGACCGGGATTCTCCTGGGTAAGGCAAATGCAATGATGCTGCCACGAAGTTTCTTGTCACCGCACCAACGGATGTCGCTGCCGCTGAACCTTCTTCAAAATACGTGCGTTATCGGAATGTTGTGCATGTAGGCCCCTTTGCGAAACCTTCCAGGAAGGGTGTTTTGGGTTTAGACCGACAGCGAGCACAGCTGCAGAGCAAGGTCCCGCGTCGAGGCCGCAGTACCGTTCACCTGCGTTGAGGGGAGCCGCCGACAGTATCGATTACCCGCGCCAATCGCTTCAGGTTGGCGCCGAACGGCGACAGGATCGCCAGCACGGGCGATGCTGTGTCGGCGCCGACGATCTGGGGCAGGATTGCCGCCAGCGTGCCCGACGGGCTCAGATCGATGTAAACCGAGTCGCGCTCGGCCTGCATCGCCCGCAACGTCGTTTGCACATGCATCGGTTGCCGAGCGATGCGCCAGGGCAGATCTGCGGCGTCGGGGCGCACGGGCGCTGCTTCGCAGCTCGACCAGCATGGCCATTGCGGCGTTCCGGGATTGAAATCGAAGAGGCTGCGGCAGCTCGCGGCGGCAGGCTCGATCCAGCTGGAGTGAAAGGCGAAGGGAACCGGCAGTCGCTGGTAGGGCACGTCGCGCTCGCGCAAGGCAGTCTCGATCGCGTTCAACGCGCCGGCCGGCGCCGACAGCACGAAATGGTTGTCGGCATTGATGCCGGCGATCTCGCTGGCCGCGTTCAGTGCCGGCAGCTCCGCATGCAGGGCCGGCGCCCCCAGCACGGCGACCATGCCGCCGGGCTCACAGGTGCGCCGGTAGGCGACCGGCTGGTCCGACACCGCCGACAACATCGTCTCGAACGACGCCATCCCTGCCACCGTCATCGCCGTCATCTCGCCCAAGCTGATGCCGAACAGGCGGTCGGGTCTCAGCCCGTGGTGCATGAGCAGCTTGGCCAGTGCGTACTGGACCACGAAGATGGCCGGGCTGGTTTCTTCCAGGCGCTCGAATGGATCGATCAGGCGACGCGTCGGGCCATAGATCGCATCCAGCAGCGAGAAGCCGTGTCGTCCGCGCACCACCTCGTCGCCGATCAGCATCCATTCGCGGAATACGGCATGCTCGGCGTACAGATCCGCCGCCATCTGGTGATACTGGGAACCTTGTCCGGCAAAGCAGAATGTGAGGGAGGGTTTACGCGACGTCGTCATGTCTTTGTCAGTTACGCCTCAATTTCGCCGTGCCACGGCGCGTTCGAACGGGGTGCATGCGACACTGAGCTCGATTCGCCCGGGCTTCAGCAACGGCAAGTGTCAGTAACGTTTGCAGCCAAGTGATTTGCTAATATATGCCGAGTTTTTGCGGTCAGTATTTGTGCACTTCTCATTACAAGATAGTAATGATCGGGCGTTGTCGTTTCATTCCCTCTTTTCATGATTGCCGCGACGGGTTACCGTATCGGTACCCGTTTGGGGAGTGCGAGAGGGTCGTCTGAGCACTCCCGTCTGCGCGATTGCACCGATCGCCCTACACCACAGGAGTGGACTCATGGCCAAAAAACCCGAAGAAGCCGGGACCGACGTCGTAGACAGCGACATCGCACACACGCTCATGGCGGAAAGCAAGATCAAGAGCTACACGATCGCCACGGTGGGGGTCAGCACCGTACCGGTGCCGCTGTTCGATATCGCGGCCGTGTTCGCGATCCAGCTGCGCATGATCCAGCAGCTGTCGAACCTCTATGGCAGGCCGTTTTCCGAGCGCGCCGGCCGCAACATCATCACCGCGCTGGGTGGTGGCGTGTTGGGCTACGGCGCCGGCTTCGTCGTCGCCGCCAGCGCCTTGAAGCTGATCCCGGGCATCGGCTGGGCGGTCGGCATCGCCTCGATGCCGCTGGTCATGGGCGCTTCGACCTACGCCGTCGGACGCTCTATCGTGAAGCACTACGAGGAAGGCGGCTCGCTGTTCGACTTCAGCGCGGACAAGATGCGCGCCTACTATCAGGAGCAGTTCGAGAAGGGCAAGGAGCTTGCCGCCAAAGCCAAGGCCGGCCTGAAATCGGGCGGCGGCCAGGCAACGGAAGACGTGGCCACGGCTGCCTGATCCAGGTCGCGGGCAACAATCAGCCCGCCTGCACACGTGAAGCCGCCGCTCCCCGAGGGAGCGGCGGTTTTGCTTGTCTGCTGGCGAAACCCGGCGACCGTGGGCGGCCTTCAGCTGCCGTCGCTCCGGCGCGGCGTCGGCTTGTCGCTGGAGGCGAGAAGCACAATGGCGCCGACAATCGGACTGAACAGAAACGACACCAGGAAATTGCCAATGAAGCCGAGACGCCTGTCCTTGCCCAAGAGCCCGATCAACCAACTGGCAGCGACCCACAGGATCACGACCCAGGGATTCACCAGATAGGGCAGCATGGGTTGTCCTCCGGGTTCCGGTTCGACGGTGCGGCGCGTAAGCCTCTTCGTCGCTTGCGCCTTGATACAAGCTGAATTGATCGCATCTCGTTGCAGACACCATTATGCGACCGGCGCCGCGTCGCCGCCAGCATCACTTGATCGCGCCGAACAGAAAGGCCGGTGAATAGGAAAGGAAAGCCATGCGGCTGTTGGCGACCAGCGATCTTCACCTGTCGGACGCGGCGAACTGGCAGGCTTTGACCGCCCTGCCCGTGTGCCCGGACGACTGGCTGATCCTCGCCGGCGACATCGCCGAACGCCTGGAGCAGACGCGGGCGACCTTCGAGCTGCTGTCGTCGCGGTTCACTCGCCTGATCTGGGTCCCCGGCAATCATGACCTGTGGACCATGCCCGGCGAAACCTGCGGCGTCGGCGAAGCGAAGTACTGGGCGCTGATAGAACTTGCCCGCCGGTACGGCGTCGTCACCCCGGAAGACCCCTATCCGCTGTGGGACGGCCCTGGTGGGCCCTGCCTGATCACGCCGTTGTTCCTGCTCTACGACTACAGTTTTCGGCCCGACCACGTCGCCCTGCAGGACGTCGTCGCCTGGGCGGCCGAACAACAGGCCGTCTGTGCCGACGAAGTGCTGCTCGACCCCGCGCCCTACGCCGACCGCGCGGCCTGGTGTGCGGCGCGTTGTCAGCTGAGCGAACGACGGCTGGAAGCGGCGGGGCATGATCTGCCGAAGGTCATCGTCAACCACTACCCGCTGCGCGAAGACCTAATCCATATTCCGCGCATCCCCCGCTTCTCGCCCTGGTGCGGCACCCGCCAGACCGAGCACTGGCACCGCCGTTTCAACGCCCGCGTCGTCGTTTCCGGCCATCTGCACACCCGGCGCACCGACTGGCGCGACGGCACCCGGTTCGAGGAGGTCTCGCTCGGCTATCCACGGCAGTGGAACCACGCCCGCGGCCTGACCGCCTACCTGCGCGAGATCCTGCCGGGCCCGGACCCAGCCGCCTAGTCGCGGTGCCGCAGCAGCGCCGGCAGGTCGGCAGGTCGCGCCGAGATCGTCACCCGCGACGGCGCGGGATGGCGCAGAGCCAGCGCCATGGCATGGCCCTCGGTCGGGCGGAAACGGCGAAACAGCCACGGCCCCGCAATTTCATGCCCCGGAACGAAGTCGATACCGAGTGGTTCCAGAGTGAACGCGAACACATCGAGAGGCAGCGAAAGGCCAAGCCCCACCGCCTTGATGAAGGCCTCTTTCAGGGTCCAGAAGGCGAAAAGGCCTTCGTTCAATCGCGGCGCCGGCATGGCCTCGAGGGCCGCCACCTCTGCCGGCGCGAAGAAGCGGTCGGCCAGTTCCAGCGTCAGGCCATCGCGCGATCGCCACTCGACGTCGACGCCGACGTCGTGGTCGACCGTCAGGGCCACTGCCGCCAGCCCCCGGGTGTGCGACAGATTGGCCCTGAGCCGAGGCTGGCCGGCCGGCATCACCGCCTCCGGCTTGCCCTGCGGATTGGTGGTGAAACGCCATCGGGGCGGCGCCACCGGGATCCGGTCCGAGAGCATCGCGCGCAACAATGCGTGCGCTGCAACATAGGACTCCCGATCGTGCCGGAAGCGGAACCGGTTGGCTCTGGCGCGCTCCTCGGCATCCAGCAGGGCCTCCAGCCGCGGCCAGTCCGCCGCTCCGATCATGGCTATGTCGAGCCAGCGTATGGCAACATGGTCCGCGTCGCTGTGGCGCTCATCCCGTATATGTGTCAATGTCTTACCTGGGCCGCACAGGCGCCGAGACGGGCCACGACACAGCTCTGGAACGGTAGAATTCCGGGCTGTCGGGGGGGTGTTTCTGGCGCATCAGGACAGAAGAAGAATTGCGGCCGCTGGACATCAGGGGGTGACCATGACGGTCTGCATGTTTCCAGGACAGGGTACCCAGACCAAGGGTATGGGCAAGGACCTGTTCGGCCGGTTCGCCGAGCTGACCCGGACCGCGAGCGATATCCTCGGCTACTCGATCGAGGAACTCTGCCTCGAAGATCCACGCAAGGAACTGAACAACACCCGCTTCACGCAGCCCGCGCTGTATGTCGTCAATGCCCTTATCTGGCGTCAGTGGCAAGCGGCAGCGGCACAGCTGCCGGCCTTCGTGATGGGCCACAGCCTGGGCGAGTTCAACGCCCTGGAAGCGGCCGGTGTCATCGGCTTTGAAGACGGTCTGCGCTTGGTGCAGAAGCGGGGCGCGCTGATGGCCGAGGCGCCACCAGGCGCGATGGCCGCCGTCCTCGGCATGGCCGAACAGCAGGTCCGCGACACCCTGGCGACAAACGGCCTGGACGCCATCGACATCGCCAACCTGAATGCGCCGACCCAATGCATCCTGTCGGGACTGCGCGACGACATCATGGGTGCCGCGTCGGTGTTCGAAGGCGATGGCGTACACTATCTGCCGCTCAACACCAGCGGCGCCTTCCATTCCCGCTACATGGCCGACGCACGCGAGGCGTTCGAGGCGTTTCTCGCCAACGTGTCCTTCGACGACTTCGCCATTCCGGTGATCTCCAACGTCCACGGCGAGCCCTACGCAGACGACGCGGTCGCCGCCACGCTTGGCGCACAGATCACCAGCCCCGTGCAGTAGGCCAAGGGCGTGCGCTATGCCCTCGTCCAAGGCGCAAGTGATTTCGAGGAACTGGGACCTGGACAGGTGCTGAGCCGGCTGGTCGGCGAAATCAAGGCGACAGCGCCCGTCGTCGAGCCAGCCCCGGCCCCGGCGCCCCTGACCGCGCCGGTACCGGCGTCCAACACCAAGACGGGGGGCTATGACCGGCAACAGGAACTGGCGGCCCTGCAGGAACGCATCGATGCCTGGAACCGCAGTTATCCGCTGGGCACGAAGGTTCAGGTTTCGGGCTACGACGGCCCGTTGGTCACACGGACCCGGGCGATGACGTTGTTCGGTCACCGCGCGGCGATCTACCTGGACGGCTACAATGGGTATTTCGACCTGAACGACGTCCGGCCGGTCTGACGGCAAAGCCAGATCCCCGCACCTGACAGAGAAAGCGCTGGCGCGTGATTACCATCGACAGTCTGGGCTCGGCCGACTTCAAGCGCGAACATGGCGTCCGCTATGCCTACGTGGCCGGGGCGATGGTGTCCGGGATCGCCTCCGTGCCGCTGGTCGTGAACATGGGCAAGGCCGGCTTTCTCGGCTATTTCGGCACAGGTGCGCTCGGCCTCGACGTCATCGAGAAGGCAATTGTCGAGATCAAGGCGGCGCTCGGCGACGGCCACGCCTGGGGTATGAATCTGCTGAGCAATGCCGCCAAGCCGCAGGCCGAACTGGAGACCGTCGAGCTGTTCCTGCGCCACGGCGTTCGGCGGGTGGAAGCCTCGGCCTACATGCAGATCAGCCCGGCGCTGGTGAAGTACCGGGCCAAGGGATTGAGGCGCGACGCCGGCGGGCGGATCCGCTGCGAGAATCTCGTCCTCGCCAAGTTGTCGCGGCCGGAGGTGGCGACCCTGTTTCTCAGTCCGGCGCCGGAAAAGATCGTCGCCGCGCTCGCGGCGGAAGGCGAGATCAGTGCGGAAGAAGCCGATCTTGTCAGCGCCATGCCGCTGGCCGACGACATCTGCGTCGAGGCCGACTCCGGTGGCCACACCGACATGGGCGTGCTGTCGGCGTTGCTGCCGAGCGTCCGCCGTCTGCGCGACGAGCTGGCCGAACGGCACAATCACCCCAAGCAGGTGCGGGTCGGCGGTGCCGGCGGCATCGGTACGCCGGAAGCGGCGGCGACCGCCTTCGTGCTGGGCGCCGACTTCATCCTCACCGGCTCGATCAATCAGTGCATGGTCGAAGCCGGCACCAGCGATGCCGCAAAGGACCTGCTGCAGCAGATCAACGTCCAGGACACCGATTACTGCCCCTCAGGCAGCCTGTTCGAACTTGGCGCCAAGACCCAGGTGGTGAAGAAAGGGGTGTTCTTCCCCGCTCGCGCCAACAAGCTCTACGATCTGTGGCGCACCCACAACTCGCTGGACGAGATCGACGCCAAGACCCTGAGCCAGATCCAGGACAGGTACTTCAAACGCAGCATTGAGGACGTCTGGGCAGAGACCCGGGCCTACTACCTGCGTGCTGCCGCGGAGGAGGTCGAAAAGGCGGAAGCCAATCCGAAGCACAAGATGGCGCTGATCTTCCGCTGGTACTTCGTGCACTCGATGCGGCTTGCGATCAACGGCAGCCCGGAGCAGAAGGTTGACTACCAGATCCACTGCGGGCCGGCACTGGGCGCCTTCAACCAGTGGGTGAAAGGCACCGAGTTGGAGAACTGGCGCAACCGCCACGTTGCCGACATCGCGCTGAAACTCCTGACCGCGACGGCCGACCTTCTGAACGACCGTCTGGCCGCGCTGTCGGCGCCCGAGGCAGCAGCAGCGCGGGCGATCGGCACCTGACCTAGAGCAAGATCGCTTCGAACGGAACCAATATGGTTCCATTCGAAGCGATGAAATTGCTCTACTCTTTAGGGAGATGGAGCATATTTATCGGTTCGATCGGATCGCTGCCGTGATTCCGATCGAACCGATGATGCTCTAGCGGCGCGTGGGCGTGGGGGGCGCCTGCGGTCGTCCGAGGCAAGCAGGACGATGGCCCCGACCAGCGGGCTGAACAGGAACGACACCAGGAAGTTGCCGAAGAAACCGAACCGCTTGTCCTTGCCCAAGAGGCCAATGACCCAACTCGCGGCGATCCAGACGATAAGCACCCAGGGGTTTATAAGATAAGGCAGCATCTGCTTCTCCTCCCCGATCAGGGTCGATAGTCCTGACGTTGCAACAGCCCGCCTGGATCCCAGTCCAGCGGTTTCTGATAGCTGGCAACGGTATGGAAATTGGTCCCGTCATGACGCACGATGAAGGCCTGGGTGTCGGTGACCCTGCCGTTGACGTTGAACACCAACGGCCCCGTAGCACCGACAAAGACCTTCTCATGACGCATGATGCGCAGATAGTCGGCAAGCTTCGATGCGTCGTACGAGCCTGCTTGTGCCACCGCATGGGCCAGTAGGTGGACGGCGTCATAGCCCACCGCCGCCATCTGGTCCGGCGGCTTGTCGTAGGTACGCTTGTATGCCTCGACGAACGCCCTCGCCTTCGGCGTTAAGGCACGCTCGTCATAGATCGAGACGCCAGCGACATCCTTCATCTTGTCCTTGCCTACCAGCCTCACGATCTCGCTCGAGAATATGTACCCCGGGCCGAGGATCGGCATTGTCAGACCCAGCTCCCGCGCCCGCCGGATAAAGTGGGCAGTCTGCTGCACGGACGACGATGCGATAAAGAAGGCATCGATGTCATCCTTGGCAAACACGTCGTTGTCCAGGAAGTACAGCAACAGGCGGTCGACTGAACGCCGATAGCTGGTCACTGAGCCACGAAACAGGACGTCTCCCCCCCCTAACGTCGCCCAGCCACTGAACATGGTCGCCGTGTGCTGCCCGTAATCCGTATCGTCCCCCAGCACGACGAACTTGCGCATACCTTCGGTGATCGCGTAATGCGCCATCATCGACGCCGTATCCGCGTTGTTCAACTGCAACGAGAAGATGTAGTTGAAGCCGCGGTTGGTCAGCCTCGACGACCGCGCATGGCTCGACAGATACAGCACACCACGACGATTGTAGACGCTGCTTGCCGGCAGAGCCGTCGCCGATGTCCAGTGGCCGGTCACCGCCAGCAGATCTTTCATTGAGGACACGCGATCCGCCAAGGCAAGGGTGTCCGCCACCACGACCTCAAGCTGAGCGTCCTCGGAGTAGGCGTCCTCAACCTCTCTCTTCAGCGTGATGGGCAGGCCGGCAAGGCCTCCTGCCGCGTTCACCTCGTCCATTGCTAGTTTCAAGCCCTCGTCGAACTGATCGCGTTTCTCGTCGGACGGCATGACCATGACCAGGTTCAGCGTCTTCGGACCGTCTCCGAGCAAGTCCCGAACCACCATCGGAGCCTCGACCACCCCGGTTCGCCACAGCGCCAGCAGAACCAGAAACAGCGCCAAAACCGATAGAACCGAGAGGACCAGTGCCGCTGCCACGACGCGCCAAGGCCGGCCCGAGAATGTTCGACGCGGCCAGGATTGGTTGCCGTCCTCAGCCTCGGCCATAGCGTTACCGGTCCGTACCCAGAATGATCGGCAAACCGTCCTTGCCGGAACCAATCACCACGGTCTTGGCGTTCGGAGACGTCGCCAGCTCCCGAGTCGCCTGGATGCCCTGCCAGCGCAGCAGATCCGCGGTCAGGCTCTGCTTGATGATGTCCTGATACGACCTGATGCCGCCAGCTTCGATCGCCTTGCGCTTGGCCTCCTGCTGTTCGATCTCGAGGCGATAGACGTAGGCCTTTCGCTCTTCGAGCAGGATCAGCTTCCGCTCGATCGCGTCCCGCACCATCTGTGGCAGCGCCACCGAGCGCACCAGCACGTCGTCAATGAGGATGTAGCGGTCTTCCACATTGGTCAGGCTGCGCACCACGACCGACTCCAGAAAGCCACGCTTGCTGGTGTAGACCTCCTCAGGCGCATACTGGCCAACGGCGCGGCGCAACACCGCTTCGGTTTCGGGAAATACCACCTTCTCGAGGAAGTCGGGCCCCACCGTCACGTGCAGCAAGGGCAGCAGACGAAGGTCCGGTCGGTATCGAATAGCCACGTTCAGGTCCACCGGCAAACCAACGTTGGTCAGCAAGTGGTAGGCGCGCTCCCTCGTCTGCAGGCGCACGTTATAGACGTGCATGGTGTCGACCGGCCAGATGATATGGACCCCTTCGCCGTAGATCGTGTCCAGCTCGGTGCCGGTGAAGAATCGATATAGCACGCCCGCCTCGCCCGAGCGGATCGGGATCACCACCCGGTTCCAAAGCAGGACCAGAGCGGCGAGCAAGGCCACGAGGAACAGCAACAGAAACGTCCGCAGGCGACGCGAACGCCGCTGGCGCACAAAAGCTTCGTATTCGTCCGTTTCTTCAGCCGCGTGGTCAGCTGAGCTTGCGTCACTCATCTCGGATCATCTCGGTCCTGCTGCGTTGGCCATCATGCCGGCTCCAGGTCAGCTCCATCCCGCTCCCACTCCACCCGACCCAGGTCCATCTTGACCACACGATCGGCGACATGCCAGTAGCGCTCGTCGTGGGTCACGGCGATCACCGTTTTGCCCCGAGCCTTCAAATCCGGCAAGACGCGGCGGTAGAAGTATTCGCGGAACTGCGCATCCTGTTCCGCCGACCATTCGTCGAAGACATAGACCGGTCGGTCTTCCAGCAGTGCCACGACCAGGGCGAGGCGCTTGCGCTGCCCGGTCGACAAGACCAGTTGCGTGAATCGCCCGTCGTCGTATTGGACTTTGCCGCCAAGCCCCATCTCTTCGATCATGCGGTTGACCCTGTTGGGGTCGACATGTTCCAGGCCATAAAGCTGCTCGAACAGGTGAAAGTCCACGAAGATCGCCGTGAACAGCTCACGATAACCGGCCATCGCCCGTCCGACGACAGGCGTGTCGTCGACCAGGATCCGACCGCTCTCGGCGGGGAAAAGGCCGGTGATCAGGCGCAGCACCGTCGACTTGCCGCTGCCGTTGCCGCCGACAAGAAAAACGGTTTCGCCCCGGCGCACTGTGAGATCCAGGGGCCCGGCCGTGAACACGGCCGCGTCGTCGGTATCACGGTAGCTGAAGCTCAGCCCCGAAAACGCCAGGGCCTGGAAATCTTCAAAGTAGGCCGCACCCTGGCGCGCCTCCTGAGGCGAAATCCCACCGGCCGCCGAGAGCTGGCGATCGATGTCCAGTATCGACCTCAGGCCGACGTCGGCCCGCACGAACATCGGCGTACGCACGATCAGCTTGCTCGCCGCACCCAGGCAGAACAACATCACGGGAATGACCTGGAAGATGACGCTGTCGAAACCGGGCAGCAGGCCGGGAAAGGCAAATCCAACCACGCCGAGCATGGCATAGGTGACGATGCTGCTAAGCAGCACCAACGACGCCCAGTTCTCGCCCCAGATGATCAGCAGGTTCTCCGCCGAGCGGGACATCTTGCGGTAGAGGGCGAAGACGTCGTCGCTTTTCTTCTGGTTCAAACGCAGTTCCTTGGCGCCATGGATAATGTCGCCGATGGCATCGAGCATCTCGCCCTGGCGATCCTGGATCATCAGCATCGTTTCGCGAAACTCCCGGTCGATCAGGCGATAGGCGATGTAGCCGAAGAATACCCCGGTCAGCAGGGTCAACAGGGCCGCCGGCGACAGATAGGCGAGATAGACGAGCAATATGCAGAGCAGGAAACCCTGCTGGATTCCCTCGACGATGAGCGGGAACGTGACCGACAGGTGGTTCGACTCCTGGGACACCAGCGTATAGAGGTTGCCACGCCCCAGACGCTCAACCGTGAGCAGTTCCGAACGCCGCAGCTTGTCGATCACACTCAGCCTGAGGTGCTTGAGCAGGCGCTCGATGACGGTGTTGGCTCGCAGCAGGGCCATCTTGTTGCCCTGGTAAAAGACAAGGAACGCGACAATGAAGCCGCCCCAGGCGAGTTCCCCGGGCCGCTCGCCGGCAGAAATCACCTCTGTCACTTCGTTCACGGCGACGACAAGCAGCGCATTGGCGATACTGGCAACCACCGCGAGCCCGGTCATCACGTAAAGGTCCCGGCGCGGCGCGCGTTTGATGAAATCGACCAGAGCCACGGCTATGTCCGTCCGTCGTGTCGCATGTCACGTCCCGCTCGGCTGCATGGCGCCGAGATCGAGGACGATGCGGCGGTCACAATAGGCCCAGTAGCGGTCGTCGTGGGTAATGGCGACGACGGTTTTCCCACGTCGCTTAAGGTCGGCCAGGATCTCGGTATAGAACCTGTCGCGGAACTGGGCGTCCTGATCCGCTGCCCATTCATCGAAGAAATAGATCTCGCGGTCTTCGAGCAGGCTGCCGATCATTGCCAACCGCTTGCGTTGCCCGGTCGATAGATCCACGGTCGAGAACCGGCCGTCCGCGAATGTCACCTTGTCGGCCAGTTCCATTCGCTCGATCAGTGCCGCCACCTGCGCCGGATTGACGTCGCCCAGGCCATGCAGACGGTCGAACAGGTGAAAGTCCGGGAAAATGGCCGAAAAGCACTCTCTGAACTCCTGCATCGTCCGCTCGCTGACCGGCTCTCGATCGACAAGAATCCGGCCGGCGTCTGGCGCATAGAGCCCGCACATCAGCTTCATCGCCGTCGACTTGCCGCTGCCGTTGCCGCCCGTGAGGAAGAGGACCTCTCCCCGGTGTAGGGTCAGATCCCAGGGACCGGAGGTGAACAGCGACTGCCCGTCGGCATCCCGGTAGGAAAAGGTGATGCCGTCAAAGTCGATACGCCGGAAGCCGGCATAGCGGGACGACTCAACCAGCGGGAGGTCGGGACCGGCCGCCTGAGCAAGCATCTGCTCGAGATTGTGCACGTGGCGCAACCCGATTTCCGCTTTTGCGAAAATGTGCGTCGCGCCGGTGATCGTCGTGATCGGGCCAACGCAGAAAATCGCCGCGGCCGCGATCTTGAATATGCTGTCCGTGTAGCCCTGGAAGAATATCGGGAGCACGAAAATGACCACCCCGACCATGGCATACAGGAACGCGTTGGAGAACTGGAGCAGGATGAGCCAACGCGCGCCAATACCGACGACGGCCGTCTCCAAATCACTGACCACGCCGTTGAAGCTGCGAAACAAGGCATCGTTCTTGTCGGCGTTCAGGCGGATCTCCTGGAAGCCCTCGGTGAAACTGGCCATCGAGTCCAGCATCGCGGCTTCATAGTGGTAGACCTTCGCCAGGTCCCTGTTCAGTGCCACTCGGCGGCGCCAGAAAATGAACAGTCCGACGGCGGTAAAGGCAGTCAGAACGATGAAGGACGGCAGGGAAAGCGTGGCGATATAGAACAGGATGAAAACGAGCACGAAAGCGTTCTGCGCCGCACTGACGAGCAGCGGCAGATCCTGGGACAAGTGGTTGATCTCTTGTGCGACCACGGCGAACAGTTCGCCATGACCGACCTGCTCCAGCGCACGCAGTTGCGACTTGCGGATCTTGCCGACGAGCCGCAGGCGCAGTTCTCCCAACCGCTCTTGCACCAGCCGGTTGGCCTCTTTCAGCGACGCCCGATTGGCGATGTAGAAGAAAGCGAAGGCGCAGATGTACAAGAGGAGGAGTTGGAAGGTAATCGGCTCACTGTGAGCCGCCAGTTCGGCGACGTGATTGATGAGGCCGATCAACGCGGCGTTGCCCAGACCCGCGAGCGACGTGATCAGAAAGATGCTCCGGTAGGCACTCCGGGAATCCAGCTCGAGGAGGCGTAGCAGCAACATCAAGACCGCCGATCGGGGAACGCCGCGACGGCGCCTCCCGGCGCTGCGGCCAGCCGAATGCCCACGGTCGCGGCGGGGCTCTCACGCCCGGGCAAGATGCAGCACGTCAGCAATGTGGTCACGCGCCTGCCGTCGGGGTTGCGGCGCCATCATGCAGGACACGCTGCAGGATCTTCACCAGGTCCGTCACGTAGGGTTCGTTCAGGATCGTGTAGTGGTTGGCGGTGGTGATCGCGTAATGGTGCATACGGTCGACCGTCACCAGAGCGTTCCAGCCATGGTCGGCAGGGCTTTCGGCCCCCTTGCCGAAGGCGTGGTCGGCACTGATCAGGCTGACCGGACCGCCTGGATAAGGCTTGGGAACGTACATCGTCATCGCGTCGACATGGCTCCTGAACAGCGAGAACAGCTTGCCAAGACGCACCGCATCACCGACGTCGGCTTCCGTACCGCGCAATGCGTCGGACAGATGAGCGAGCATTGCCTCGGTCGAGACCGGGCGCTCTGCGCGTCCGAGTTCGGCCAGCACGTCGTGATACCCCCCAGCAGGTCGCGCGCAAAGTCGACGACAAGTTTGGCATCGACATCGGTAACCTCGCCAGAGCCGAGCTGCTGCTCCAGCGACTTAACGGCTGCAGGGGTGTAGCAGTCGATCAGCACCAGTGCCTCGATCCGCTCACCGGCCCGGGTCAGCTGTTGCGCGGCCTCGTAGGCGAGCAGGCCGCCAAAGGACCATCCGGCGAGACGAAACGGGCCGTTGGGCTGTCGCGCGCGCAGGGCGGCAACATGCAGGGCCGCAAGTTCCCTGAGATTGTCCGGCACCGCACCGCCGGCGAGTCCCGGCGACTGCAGCCCCAGGACCGTCAGGTGCCCGTCCAGGTGACGGGCCAGGGTTCGATAGGGCAACGCGCTGCCGCCGATGGCCTGGAAGCAAAACAGCGGCGGCCCGCCGGCAGCGCTTTGCCCAAGCTCGACCACGAGCGAGGGCGCTTGCATGTCCGCAGCCGTCGCTCTCAGCAGTTCCGCCTGGGCGCGCAGTGTGGGCCGCTGCAACACCGATGCCACGGGAAGTTCGCGCCCGAATGCGGCATAGACCCGCGCCGACAAGCGCACCGCCAGAATGGAATGGCCGCCAAGATCAAAGAAGTCGTCGGTCGGCGCCACCTGCGACAAGTTCAGAACTTCGCACCAGATCTCGGCCAACCGCTCCATCACCCGCGTGTCTGTCGCCCGCGCCGTGTCCAGCGTCTGCTCCACACCTGCAGCCCCAGGCGCAAGCAGGCTGAGCGCGATGCGGTCGACCTTGCCGCCCGCGGTCAGCGGCATCGCTTCCAACTGCACCAGTTCGCCCGGCACCATCGGTTCCGGCAAGGCTGCACGGAGCTGCCGACGGAGGTCGGCCAGGTCCGGTGACGCGTCGGCAAGGACGACAAAGCCGACAAGCCTGCTGTCGCCATTGCGGTCGTCGAGCGCGATCACTGCGGCCTGGGCGACACCTGCAAGCGCACTCAGATGGGACTCGACTTCACCGAGTTCGACGCGAATGCCGCGCATCTTTATCTGGTGATCTGTGCGACCGATGAACTCCACAAGCCCATCCCGGCCGGGGATGCGGCGCACCATATCGCCGGTGGCGTACAGGACGTCATCCGGACCGTGCCCGGACGCCGCGGCAAACGGGTCAGGTACGAACCGGCTCCGCGTCAACTCTGGCCGGTTGACGTAGCCGTCAGCGACGCGCGGCCCGCCGACGAACAGCTCGCCGGCAATGCCCTCGGGCACCAACTGGCCATTGTCGTCCAGAATGCAGGCCCGGGTGTTCGGCAATGGCCGCCCGATGGGCACGCTGGCCGAAATGTCGGGCGTCCAGTCCTCGTCCGTCAGGTCGCAGACCAGACAAGTTATCGTGGCTTCCGTCGGTCCATAGGCGTTGACGAAGCGGACCTGCGCAAGCGGACTTTCGCGGTAGCTGCGCACCGTGTCGGCGGTCACGGCTTCGCCGCCGACGATCACCAGCCGCAGCCGGTCATGCAGATCAAACACCGTTTCCCGCCACGCCAGCAGGATCTCTCGCAGGTAGGACGGCGGCAGGTCGACGACTGTCGTGCCCGTCGCCGCCACGATCCGGTTGAACTCGTTCACCGTCCACACCCGGTTGCCGCGGACGACGATGCAGGCACCGGCAAGCAGTCCCGGCAGTATCTGCTCCAGGCTGGTATCGACACTGAGCGAGGCAAACTGCAGCACCCTGTCCTCGGCCGACAAGGCAAAGAAGTCGGCAATAACGCGGCAATGCTCGGCCAGTGCCCGATGGCTCACCTGGACGCCCTTGGGCCGGCCCGTCGACCCTGAGGTGTAGATGACGTAGGCAGCGTCGTCTGGCTTGACCGGCGTCGCCAGGCGACGGCTTTCCAGTCCCTTCGGCGGATGCAGGCGGTCCAGGTTGACGAGGGTAAGGTCGGCCATCGCGAGATGCGGCAACCTTTCGCCGATCACATCATCGACAACAAGCACCCGGAGACCGCAATCGGAGAGAATGAAGTCCACCCGGTTCCGCGGATGCTCAGGGTCCAGCGGCACAAAGGCGGCACCCGTCTTCAAGACGCCGAGCAGTGCGGCAATCATCGCCGGCGAGCGTTGCAGGAACAGCCCGACCCGATCGCCGTGGCAGACGCCGGCCCTCTGCAGATGCCCGGCGAGCACGTCGGCGCGGTCCGACAGCTCTCGATAGCTTATGGTCTGGCCGGGATCGTCGGCGCTCACCAGCGCAGCCGCATCCGGGACGACCGCCACGCGCGCCGCGAAAGCTTCGACCACCGACTCCCATTCGGGCGTCGGGGCCGCCGGCGCGGTCCAGGAGGCCAGAAGCGCCTGCCGTTCTTCGGCAGGGAGCATCGACAGTTGCGCGATCGGCAGATCCGGTTGCGTCAATCCACTGGCAAGCAAAGAGAGAAAGTGCCGGGCCAGGCGCTCGATCGTCCCGGCCTCGAACATGTCGCCGTTGTAATCGAGACGGAGGGAGTAGTCCGTCTCCAACTCGACGACCTCGAGACCAAGATCGACGTCGCCTTCCTGGCGCACGCCATCGAGCATCTCCCAGTCCTGGGAATCGACGCTGCCGGCGGCATTCTGAAAGGCATAGCCAACCCGGTAGATCGGCGCCATCCCTTCGGTCCGCTTGACGTTGAGGGCACGGACGAGAGCCGGGAACGGATAGGCGGCATGGTCGAGCCCACGCAGCAGCGTTCCCCTCAATTCGCGGGCAAGCATCCGCAGTGTCAGCGTCGGTGTGACCTGGCTGCGCAGCGCAATGACGTTGACGAAATAGCCGATGAGCGCTTCGAACCGCTGCTGCTGTCGGCCCATGGTAGGCATCCCGACGACGATGTCGTCCTGGGCACAGTATTTCGACAGCAGGATCTTGAACACTGACAGAAACACGACGGATGCACTGACGCCAAGTTCGCGCCCGCTACGACGGACCTGTCGGGCCAGCACCGGATCCAGCACGAAACGATGGGAGCGTCCGCCCAGGCCCGGTACCGCCGGCCGCGGGTGGTCGAACGGCAATTTCATCGCCGGCAGTTCGCCGGCCAGCTGCTCACGCCAGTACTCGAGATGCCGGCGTCCCTCTGCGCCGCCCAGCATGTCGCGTTCCCAGGCGACGAAGTCGCCAAAGGTTGCCGCAGGTGGCGGCAGTGCCGCCGTCGCCTGCCGACGAAGTGCTTGATAAGCGTCCGAAAGCTGGCGCAGCAGCAGCCCCGCCGAAACACCATCGACAATGATGTGGTGGATGGCGATCAGCACGATGGTGCGACCGCCCGTGCGGTTGAAGAGGTGGACGCGCATCAGCGGTCCGCCGAGATGAAATGGTGTCTTGGCAACCTCGGCGACGTAGGCAGCCGTCTCGGATACCGGTCGATGCGAAATGTCCTCAACATAGAACGGCGGTTCGCCGACGGCGGCCGTCATCCGATAGGGTACGCCGTCATCGTCTTCGATGCGGCAACGCAGGATCTCATGGTGGTTCCACAGCGCCGCGCAGGCTTCGCGGAACGCCGCCGGATCGAAGTCCGGTTCGGCGCGAAAGGCGATCGGCACGTTGTAGCTGCTCGAGTCCGGCTCCGCCTGCTGCAGCAACCAAAGCCCCTGCTGGCCCTCTGACAGCGGCCGGTGCTCCTCGCCATGGTCAGATGCGCTGCCGGTGCGTGGCTCAGGACTGCCTGGCACGGCGTTCAAACTCCGGAAATGGTCCGCAATATCCGCGACCGAGCGGAGTTCCAGGAAATCCGAGGGCCGCAGGTCGAAGCCGTGGTCCTGGTTGAGGCGGTTGGCGATCCGGGTGTAGCCGATCGAGTCGACGCCGAGTTCGCCCAGGTCCTGATCGACGGCGATCTCTTCCGGCTCCATTTCGAGCAGGTCGGCAACGACCTGCAGCACGGCGGCCTCTGCCGACAGAGTGGGGCCCGCTTTCTTGGTTGGGCTCGCCGGCTCCAGCAATGCGCTGCGCAGCTGTGCAAGCTGGCCATAGACGGTGAGGACCTGGGTTTCGCTGTCGTCGATGGCCTGGTAGAGGGCCTGGAAGCCGAGACCGCTTGGCATCGGCACCATGCCCGTGGTCGTCAGCATCATGTCACGCGTCGCCGCGTCCATCGCCATCCCGCCGTCCGCCCACAACGGCCAGTTCACCGACAGTGACCCCGCACCCCGCCAGGCCGCATAGCCGTCCATGAACGCGTTCGCCGCCGCGTAGTCCGCCTGGCCAAGGTTGCCGAACACCGCGGCACCGGAGGAGAACAGCACGAACAGGTCCAGACCCAGGTCCCGCGTCGCCAGGTCAAGGTTCACCGTGCCCAGAAGCTTCGGGGCCAGCACCTCGCGCAACGACGCCACATCCTTCTTCACGATGTAGCTGTCGCGCAGAACCCCGGCGATGTGCAGCACACCGTCCAGGCCGCCATGCGAGGCCACCACCCGCTGCACCAGCGCGTCCACCGCCGCACGGTCGCTCACGTCGAGGCGTTCGTAGACGACCGTTGCACCTTCTTCTTCCAGCCCCGCCAGCCGCTGTGCCCGCTCATCGCTCAACGCAGAGCGCCCCGTCAGCACCAACGTCACCGAGCGCGTCTGCCGCGCGATCTCCGCCGCAAACAGCAGCCCCAGCTCGCCCGCACCGCCACTCAGCAGATAGACACCGCCCTCCTTCCACGGCAGCGCCGGCGGCGTCGACGCAGACGGCCGTTCCACCAGCACCCGCACCTCGCGACGGCCGTCGCGGTAGCGGATCTCCCGGTCGTCCGGCGCCGCCGCGTTCTCCGCCAGCCGGGCACGAAGCGTCTCCACATCCTCCGTGCCCTCCAAGGCGATCACCTGGCCCGACAGCCGGCGGCTCTCCTGCGCCGCACTGCGCAGCATCCCCGATACCCCGGCATTGAGCGCCCCGGCGCCCGCGCCCGGCACCACCACCTGCAGCAGCACCGGCTCGCCCGCCTTCTCCGCCAGCAGCGCCTTGATCCGCACGAACAGCTGTTCGTAGAGATCGCAGCAGGCCGCACCCGGGTCATCCGCCGACGTGCGCAGCAGCTCCCCGGCCGATGCCAGCCCGGCATCGACGCCCAGCAGGATCACCCGTGTCGACACCGCCGGTGCCGCCGGCGCTGCCGCTGCCGGCACCGCGTGCCATTCCGGACGGCACAGCAACAGGCCGGTCTCCGGCGCCGCCGCGTCCGGCGCAATGAGACCGGCGTAACGCACGGCCTCCGCCGCCCAATAGCGTTCACCGCCAAAGGGATAGGTGGGCAAACTCACACGCCTCGGGGTGACGCCGCGATAGAGACGGCGCCATTCGACGGGGAAGCCCTTCACCCACGCGCGGAACAACTCGTCAAACGCACCGCGCGCCAACCAGGTCTCGACCTGCTCGAGCAATGCCCTGTCGTCGGCGAGATCGGCGTTCGCCTCGTGGCTGCCCTGCGCGGAACCCTGAACGGTCCCGTCGCCGGCGCCGCCGGCGGCGAAAGCCGCAAGGTACGCGCGCGCCTCGGCCAGCGAGGTGGCGGCGAAGGCAAGTCGCTCCGCCATCGCCCGGCGCCCAACCTGCAAGGTGTAAGCCACGTCATAAAGGTCGAGGTCCGCCGTTTCTTCGCGACCGAGGAAGTCGGCCAGACGGCCAGCCGCGGCGCGCAGCCGATCTACGTTGCCCGCGGACAGCACAAAGGCGGCCGGCTGCCCGGCAGGCATCGCCTGCGCCGTCGGCACCGCATCGGTCGCGACATGTTCTTCAACGACGACATGGGCATTGGCGCCGCCTGCGCCGAACGAAGACACGCCGGCGCGTCGTGGCATGCCGTCAGGCTGGGTCCATGGCGCCAGCTGCCGCTGTACGACGAACGGCGTGTCGGTGAAGTCGATCTTCGGATTCACCGTCTCTGCATGCAGCGTCGGTACGAGCTGGCCATGCTGCAACTGCAACAACACCTTGGTCAGTCCGGCGATGCCGGCGGCACTCTCGCAATGGCCGATGTTGGATTTGACCGAGCCGATGGCGCACCGCGCGCCGGTCGCGCCGGCAGAGCCGAGCGCCTGGGCCAGGCCACGGACCTCGATGGGATCGCCGAGCGCCGTCCCGGTGCCGTGCGCCTCGACGTAGCTGAGACTCGCCGGATCGATGTCCGCCCGGGCCAGGGTGTCGGCAACGAGGCGGGCCTGGGCGCGCGGATTGGGCACGGTGTAGCCGTTGGTCTTGCCGCCGGCGTTGATCATGCTGCACTTCAGCACGCCGTAAACATGATCGCCGTCGGCGACGGCCCGCCGCAAGGGCTTGAGCATCACGGCGCCGACGCCCTCGCCATCGACGAAACCATCGGCGCCATCGCCGAAGGCCCGACAATGCGGTCCGCTCGACAGCATGCCGACACCGGTGAGATTGGTCATGTGCACCGGATGCAGGATCAGATTGACACCGCCGACGACGGCCGTTTCGCAGGTGCCGGCGCGCAGGCTTTCCATTGCCAGATGGATGGCGGTCAACGACGACGAGCAGGCTGTGTCGACCGCCAGGCTCGGACCGTTGAAGTCGAACAGGTAGGATACCCGGTTGGCGATCGACCAATGGCTGGCTTGCGGCAGGTAGAGGCTGTTCATCACCCCGACAAAGACACCGACACGGCCGTCGTCGCCCGCCGTTTCCGGCGTATAGCCGGCATCTTCGAGACACGCCCAAGCAGCCTCGAGGAACAGCCGTTCCTGCGGGTCGATGTAGGCCGCCTCGCTGGGCGGGATACGGAAGAACCTGGGGTCGAAGCGGTCGACATCCTCGATGAAGCCACCCCAGCGGGTGTAGCTGTAGCCGGGTTTGCCCCGCTCAGGATCGAAGTACTGCCGCCAGTCCCAGCGCTCCGCGGGCACCTCGTCGATGCAGTCGCGGCCGTCGCGCAGGTTGGCCCAGAAGGCCTCGACGTCTGGCGCCTTCGGATAGCGGCCGCTCAGGCCGACCACGGCGATGCCGTCGTCGTCCACCGGCACGGCAGCCGGCATCGGTTGCGGTTGCGGTTGCGATGTGGACACAGGCGGCATGGCCGGCGCCGTCAGTGGGGTCGACGGCTGCTGGGTATCGGCGGTTTCGCTGCCAAGCACGTCGGCCATCACGTCGCCCTCGGACTCCAGCAGGCTGTCGACCAGGGCATTGATGGTCTGTACCTCGAACAGCAGCGTGCTGCTGACCGACTGGAAGTGCCGGCGCAGACCATCCGTCAGTTGCACCACCAGTATCGAGTCGATGCCATAGCTTTCCAGCGGTTCCGAAGCGCTGATGTCGGTCGGCGGGACCCGCAGGGTGTCGGCGACCAGTGCCCGCACGAAGGCGACGGCACGCGCGCGCAGCGTGCCGTCCGTCACCCGGTCCGAAACCAACGACGGCATGGCCGTTGCCGGTTCTCTCGCTGGCTCCACGTCGACCCGGGGTTGCGGTGCGCCGTCAACCCAATAGCGCTCGCGGGCGAACGGATAGGTCGGCAGCGGGACGCGGCGGAAGCCCGGTACGAACAGCTTGGCGAAGTCCAGTCGATAGCCGGCGACATAGCGCTCGGCGACGACCGTCAGATGGTCGCGAACGATGCGCGCATCCTGGGCAACGCGGCTACCCTCGATGGCGGCATTGCCGTCGCGGCGGAGCGCGATCTGCTCGCGTGTTCCACCTTCCTCCAGTTCGCCGACCAGGATGCCCTGCGCAACGTCACCGCGCAGCCAGCGGCCGAGGCCATCGGCGAGTTCGGCCGTGGACGCGACCACGCAAGCCAGGCGGTGGGTGCGGTGGTCGCGCCCGGTCAACAGGGTGAACGCCAGGTGACCGAGGTCGGCCGCAGGTTGGTTGCGCAAATGGGCAATCAGGTTCTCTGCCTGGCGGCGTAGCTGTTCGGCCGTGCGCGCGGACAGCACGACCAGATGCGCCGGCCGCGCCGGCGAGGCAGCGGTGCGCCGGGTCGCCTCCTCGATCACCATGTGCGCGTTGGTGCCGCTGAAGCCGAACGAGCTGACGGCGGCACGGCGCGGGTGTCCCGGCGCCGGCGTCCACGGGACCAGCTCGCTGTTGACGTAGAACGGACTGCCGTGGAACGGGATCGCCGGGTTAGCGTCGCGGAAATGCAGCGACGGCGGGATCCGGCCGTGGCGCAGCGCCAGCAGCACCTTGATGACGCTGGCGATGCCGGCGGCGGCGGCCAGATGGCCGATGTTGGTCTTCACCGACCCCAGCGCGCAGAAACCCTTCTTGTCGGTGTAGCCGCGGAACGCCTTGCTCAGGGCCTGGAACTCGATCGGATCGCCAAGCCTCGTCCCCGTGCCATGGGCCTCGACCAGCTGCAGGGTTTCGGGATCGATGTCGAAACGGTCATAGACCTGACGTTCCAGCCGCTCCTGCGACAATGCGCTCGGCGCGGTGATGCCGTTGGTGTGGCCGTCCTGGTTGATGCCACTGCCGCGAATGACGGCATGGATATGGTCACCATCGGCCTCGGCATCTCGCAGACGCTTGAGCACCACCGCGCCAACGCCTTCCCCGGGGACGAAGCCGTCGGCATCCTTGTCGAAGGTGTGGCAGCGCCCGGTGGGCGACAGCATGCCGGCCGGGCTGGCCGATGCGTAGAAGCCCGACGTCGCCTGCAGGAAGACACCGCCGGCGATAGCCATGTCGGAGTCACCGACGCGCAGGCCCTGGCAGGCCAGGTGCAGGGCGACGAGCGAGCTGGAACAGGCCGTGTCGACGGCGACGGCGGGACCCTGCAGGTCCAGGTAGTAGGCGATCCGGGCCGGAATGACGGATCCGGCATTGCCCCAGAACGCCTGCGCCGGGGCCGCGTCGGTGAACAGCTGCCAGTAGTCGCCGGCGGCACAGCCCACGTAGACGCCACATCGCTGCCCCCTGGCACCGTCACCGGCATAGCCCGCGTCCTCCAGCGCCCGCCAGGCCTCTTCCAGGAAAAGGCGCTGCTGCGGATCCATGTAGGTCGCCTCGAGACCTGACATCCGGAAGAACAGCGGGTCGAACTGATCGATGTGCTCGAGCAGACTGCCGTCCCGGCACTGGCCGTCACGCCGTGGCCCCAGGTCCCACCTGGTGACCTCTTCCACCAGGTCCGTGCCGCTGGCCAGATGCGCCCAGAAGTCATCGACGCTGTCGGCATGGGCGAACCGCCCGGCCATGCCGACGACGGCGATCGGTTCGTCTGCCGCCGCAGCCGCGGGCTCGGCGGCAGGCGCAGCGGCCTGCGGCACTGCATCGTCCTGCTGCTCATGGCCATGGTCGGGCGCCGCCACCTGCAGCACCACCTTGCCGATGTTCTGCCGGTCTTCCAGGTGGCGGTAGGCGTCGTGCAGGCGCTCGAACGGGAACACCTCCGACAGAGTCGCCCGCAGTGCCCCCTGCTCGACCAGATCCGCCAAGCGCCGGAAGTAGGTCTGCAGCTTGTGCGGCGAATCCGCGATCAGGCGGCTCAGGTCGACGCTGAAGAAGCTCTGGTTGCTGTCCAGCACCGACAGGTCGACGGCGCGGGCCGACTTCAGCGCTGCCATGGCGATCTCGACATAACGGCCGCCGGGCGCCAGGCAGTTCAGCCCCTTCTGGATCGCGTCGCCCGCCAGCGTATTGATGACGACGTCGACCCCGCGCCCACCGGTGAGCCGGAGGACCTCCGCTTCGAAATCGCTCTGCCGGTAGTTGATGAGATGCGGCACACCAAGACCGCTCAGGTAGTCGAGCTTTCGCTGTGACCCGGCCGTGGCAATGATCTCTGCGCCGCAGTGCTGCGCCAGCTGCACGGCGATGAGGCCGGTGCCACCCGCGGCGGTCTGGATAAGGATGCGCTCGCCCGGTTGCGGGTCGGCCTTGGCAAAGGCATCGAGCATGGTCAACGCCATCACCGGTAGAGCGCAGGCCTGCTCGAAGCTGATGCCCGCCGGCTTCGGCTGCACCAGGGCTTCGCTGCAGGTGACGATAGTGGCGTGGCAGCCTTGCGCCAGGCAGACGACCTCATCGCCGGGCTGCACCGCGGTCACGGCGTCACCGATCCCGACGACCACGCCCGACGCCTCCATCCCCGGCGTGAAGGGATAGGGCGGCATGTTGGGATAGAGCCCCTTCACGCACAGCAGATCGGAGAAGTTAAGCGACGCTGCCCGCACGGCGATGCGGACCTCGTCCGGCTGCAGCGGCGCGGCCTGGCTCTCGCGCAGTCGCACATCCTCGATCGAACCGGGTCGTTCGATCTGCGCGTGGCGGTAGGTCAAATCGGTGCCCGGCACCGCCGAGGGCCGCACAGCCGGCGCCACCGCCGCTGGTGTCGCGGGACTCGCCGCTGCCGCCGACCGCGCCGTCAGCTCGTCGGCGTGGACTGAACGGATATGCCCGCTCAGGTCATCCAGCGTGGTGTAGTCGAACAGGACCGTGGTCTGCAGGACGAGGCCGAGGCGCTGGTTGATCTCGTTGATCAACTGCACGGCGATGATCGAGTCCACGCCGTACTCGGCGAAACTGCGGTCGGGCTCGAGCCGGGCCGGGTCCATGTCGAGCGCCTGGGCGATGCTCTGGCGCAGGCTGTCTTCCACGAAGTCCGCGACCTGCTGTTCGCGCTCGATGGAGTCGACGGGCTGCGCGGCAGCCGGCGTCGTGCGGGCCGGTATGGCTGGTACGGCTGATGTCGAGACCGGTTCCGCTGCTTCGGTCTGCACGGCCTGCCGGTTTCTGCCATCGCTCTGGGCGAGGGTGATCTGCTGGCCCAGGTCCGCCGCCGCCGGGGCCGGTTGCCGCTGCCCATCGAAGCCCTCCGCACGCAGCAGCCGCGACCAGCCCTGCGGCGACAGACCCGGCGAGCCCGGCAGACGCAGACTTGCGTCGTCATAAAGCCACCAGCCGTCCAGCAGCCCGAACGTCAGATGCGCGTAGAGCGTCCGCGCCGACAGCTCGTTCAGCACCAGCAGGCCGTTGCGCCGCAGCAGCGCCTTCGCATGCCGCACCGTCGCCCGCAGATCCGCCGTCGCGTGCAGCACGTTCGCCGCGATCACGATGTCATAGACGCCCCGCTCCAGTCCCTGACCCTCCGGCGCCTCGCTGACGTCGAACCGTTGGGTTGCGAAGTACGGACGATCGCTCCCGTAACGGTCCTGGCCGTGCAGCAGGAACGCCTTCGATAGGTCCGTGTAGCAGTATTCCGCAATTCCCCCGGCATGAGCGTCCAGGCGCGCCAGCACACCCGCCGTCGTGCCCCCCGTGCCCGCGCCGATCTCCAGGATCCTGAGCCGCGCATCCGGGTCCGCCGCCAGCCGTGCCGTGACCGCCGCCTCGACCGCATCGCACACGATCCCGTTGTAAAGCTCAGCAACCGCGTTGCCCCGGTAGATCCCCTCCACCAGCTCCAGCGACGAGTTCGGGAACATCACCGCCGTCGCCGCCACCTCACCCCGCAGCACCGCCGGCAGCGCCCGCAGGCACACCTCAAGCAGCCGTGCCTGCGCATCAAGCTGTGGCTCTGCCGACCAGGCCGGCCGCGCCGCATCCCACGCCCGCCACAGTGCCGCCAGGTCGCCCGCCGGCGCCGACGGGCCCGCCGCAGGCCGGCCTATGTCTGCCAGCCGGCCCGTCTCCACCAGAAGCTCGTGGCTCGTCGCCAGCCAGCGCCGGTACTTCTCATGCAGACCGCCGCCAGCACCTTCCAGCGCCCCCAGCGCGGCCAGGCTTGCATACAGAAGGTCCGCCGCAAGCGACGACATCTCCTCAGGCGGCAGCGCCGCGCGGGTCGCCGCGATCTGTCCCGCATAGTCCCGCTCGCCCGAGCGCAGGCCCGCCAGCACCGCCGGCGCGGTTGTCGTCGTGTGCTGCAGCCGCTCGCCCGTCAGCACGTCCTCCAGGCGCTGCACCCGCAGCAGCTTCACCACACCAAGCTGGTCCTCAGGCCCGCTCAGCAGGCCGTCCAATGCCGCCAGACCTTCAGCCGGCTCGATCGAGCCGATCCCCGCCCGCGTCATCAGCTCCCGGTAGCGCGCCTCGGCGACAACCCCGATGCTGCCCCAGTAGCCCCAGTTCACCACCTTCACCGCGCACCGCCAGTGGCGGCGCAACGCGTCCGCAAACGCGTCCTTGAACGCACACCCCGCGGCGTAGTTGCCCTGACCCGCGGCCCGCGAGAAGCTCATCATCGACGAGAAGAACACCACGAAGTCCAGGTCGTCGCCGCCGAACACCTGCGCCAGGCGCACGCTCAGCTCCAGCTTCGCCCCCAGCACCGCCAGGAAGTCCGCTTCCGCCATCCGCGCCAGGCTCTGGTCGCGCAGCACCAGCGCCGAGTGCACCACCCCGTCGATCCGCCCGAACCGGGACAGCACCTCGGCCCGCGCCTGTGCCAGCGAGGCCCGGTCCGTCGCGTCCGCCTGCAGGTATACCGGTGTCGGGCCGCCCAGGGTCGACAGTGCCGACAGCCGCGCGTTGATCTCCTCGTCCGCCGCCGAGCGCCCGAGCCACACCACCTGCGCCCGGCAGCGGCCCAGCACGTGGCGCGTCCAGGCCTCGCCCAGGCCACCCGCACCGCCGATCACCACATAGACACCGCCCTCGCGGTACCCGCCTGCCGCCGGCACCTCATTTGGCATCGCTGCCAGCGGCAGCAGCTGGCGGCGGAACCACTCGCCCCCGCGCAGCGCCCGGCTCTCCCCGTCGGCCACAACCGACAGCACAGGAGCAAGCGGGCCCGTCGCGCCAAAGCCCAGGTCCACAAGCCGCACCCGCCAGTGCGGCAACTCCTTGGCCAGCGAGCCGACCAGGCCGTGCACCGCCGCATGGCTCGGGTCCACTTGATCGTCCGGGTGCAGCCCCTGGCTGCCCGCCGTCACCACCGTCAGCGCCAGCTCGCGGCTGCCGTAGTCTTCCGCCAGCAGTGCCTTGAGCAGCCGGAACAGCGCCACCACCCCATCCGCCTGCGCCGCCACGATCGCCTCGGCCGCCGGGTCCACAATCGCCGTCACCGGCGCCAGCCAGACCAGCCGATCGATCGGCCCCGTCTGCCGCAGCAGCGCCTGCAGATCCTCGACGTTCGCGCCCACCGGTGGCTCTGCCACCTCCAGTTCCGCCAGCACCGTGCGCAGCTCGGCGTGTTGCTCTGCGCTGCCGCCGATCACCAGCGTGCGTCCGCCCGCCACGGGTGCTGCCGGCTCTGGCGCCGCTTCCGGCTCCCACACCGGCGCCAGCAGGCTCAGGCCCGCCGGCAGCGCCGTTGCCGACGGCGGTACCTCTGCGGCCGTCACCTCCGCGGCCTGCGCCGCGCCCGCCACCGGGCGCGCAACGAAGCCGCGCAGCCGCACGCAGACCAGGCCACCGGCATCCAGCAGGTCGATATCCAGCCGGCGCACCCGCGACCCGGCCGCATCCGTCGATGCCCGGATCCACGCCCATGGCCGTGTCGGCAGCGGCCCGTGCAGCTCCAGCGCCTCCAGCGCAAACGGCAGGCTCAGCGCCGGCGTCCCCGCGTCCGCGTCCGCCAGGCCCAGCCCCACGCTCGCCTGCAGCGCCCCGTCCAGCAGGCCCGGAGCCAGCACCACATCGTCTCCGACCGATCCCGCCGGCAGGGCCAGCCGTGCCAGCACCTCCTCACGCCCGACCGACAGCTGCTCGATCACCCGGAACGACGGGCCGTACTCCACTCCCATCGCGGCAAACCGCGCATAGCAGGCCGCACCGTCCAGCTGCAGACCCGAGGTCCGCGCCTCCAGCGCCACCAGGTCCACCACCGGTACCGGCGCCGGCGCCGCAAAGCACACCCGGCCCTGACCATGCAGCACCGCCGAACCGGCCGCATCGACGCTCGACACCTCGTAGCCGATGCCATCACCGTCCCCCGAAAGCTCGACCCGCACCTCGACCCCGGCATCTGCCACCAGCGGACGCAGCCAGGCCACCCGTTCCAGGCGTACAACCTCGCCCGCGCCGCGCAACCCACCGCCGGCAAGCTCGCCCGCCGCCCGCGCCATCTCCAGGTACACCACACCCGGCAGAACGCGCCGGCCCGCAACAACATGCTCGCGCAGAAACGCCTCACCGCCCGTGAAACGCGAGAGGAAGCGCTGCCGCGTCAGGTCGGAGGTGTTCTCGTGCAGGAACGAATGAAGTCGCGAAACGCCCGCGGCGGGTACGGCGCTGGCGGCGCTTGGATACGGGTGAACGTCCTGGGCAAACGGATAGGTCGGCAAGCTGATCCGCCGCGTGGCCTCGCCGACATAAAGATCGGTCCAGTCGATGGCGACGCCGCGCACCCAGACCCTGGCCAGCTGCTGCAACCGGCCCTGCTCGAGCCAATCGGTCATCTGCCGGCTTGCATCCGCCGCTCCGCCCAACAGGTCGACGACGTCGCCAGCGCCCGTGTCGACACCCTGGAAGAGCGCCGTGACGACCTCGCCCTCGACGAACCGCTCGAGCGCCTGCGTCAGTTCCGGGAGCGTCTCGACGACGACGGCCAGCCGGTGGGCCATTGGCTTGCGCCCGACCTGCAGGGTGTAGGCCAGGTCGGCCAGCCGCAAATCGCCGGGCGCGTGCCGCAGGAAGCCGGCGAGGTTGCCCGCCGCCACCCGCAGGCGCTCCTCGCTGCGTGCCGACAGCACGATCAACTGCGGCCCCGAGGTCGGCGCCGTACGCGCCCCCGCCGGCGCCTGCTCGAGGATGGCATGGGCGTTGGTGCCGCCGATGCCGAAGGCGCTCACCGCCGCCCGACGCGGCTGCAGCGCCTCGGGCCAGGCCCGCGCCTGGTCGGCGACGTAGAACGGGCTGGACGCAAAGTCGATCTCAGGGTTCGCCTCGCGGTAATGCAGCGTCGGCACGATCTCGCCGTGATAGACGCTCAACGCCGCCTTGATGCACCCCGCAAGACCCGCCGCCATGTCCAGATGGCCGATGTTCGTCTTCACCGAGCCGATCCCGCAGTACTGACGCGGGGTCTCTTCGCCGTCATCGCCGGCCATCGCCGACCACGCCTCGCACAGCGCCGCCACCTCGATCAGGTCGCCCAGCGACGTGCCCGTGCCGTGCGCCTCCACGTAGCCGATCGCCGAGGGATCGATGCCGCTCTGCCGCAGCGCCCGGCCGATCACCTCCGCCTGACCCCGCACGCTCGGCGCATAGAACCCCGCCTTCGCCGCCCCGTCGTTGTTCAGCGCGATGCCCTTGATCAGCGCGTAGATGTGATCGCCGTCCGCCAGTGCCGCCGAGGCCCGCTTCACCAGCACCGCCGCAACACCCTCGCCCGCGACCATCCCGTCCGCCGACGCATCGAACGTCTTGCAGCGACCGTCCGCCGCGAAGTTCAAGCCCGGCTCGTGCACGTAGCCGATCGATGCATCCGGGAACAGCGTGCACGCCCCCACCAGCGCCTGCCCCGCATCCCCCGAACGCAACGCCTGCGCCGCCGCCTGAAGACCCACCAGCGACGAGGTGCAGTTCGCATGCACCGCATAGCTCGGGCCCCGCAGGCCCAGCTGGTACGACACCATCGTCGACAGCGTCCCCGGCTGCGACAGAAGCCAGGCGACATAGTCCTCCGACGTCCCCGGGCCCTCGCCCGGACGCCGCCACGCCGCCGGCGACAGCGTCCCGCCCGCCGACATGAACACCGCCGTATCCGGGATCGCCTCGGGGGTATAGCCGGCATCCTCCAGCGCCGACCACGAACTCTGCAGCAGCAGACGGAACTGCGGGTCCATCAGCGCCGCATTGCGCGGCGACAGGTTGAAGAACCCCGCATCGAACGCGTCCTTGCCGGGGATCGACCGCTGCACCGGCACGTAAGACGGGTCCGCGATCACATCCTCGCCCACACCCGCCGCACGAAGCTCGTCAGGGCCGAACACCACACCCGCATCAAGCCCGGCGCGCAGGTTGTCCCAGAACTGCCAGTGGTCCTCGGCGCCTGGGAACCGGCAGGCGATGCCGATGATCGCCAGGTCGTCGTCAGTGTCACCGGCTCTGCTGGCCGGCCGCAGCTCGGCGCCGCCCGCCGCCGGCGCGGCGGTCTGTCCGCCGCCCAGATACCCCGCCAGCGATGCCACGCTCGGGTGACGGAACAGATCCGTCACACCGAACGAACGCCCGAACGCATCCGAGATCCGCGCGGCCAGCAGAACCGCAGAGACCGAGTTCCCCCCAACCTCGAAGAACCCGTCCTCCCGGCCGACACCATCGACCTCCAGGACCTCACGCCAGAGATCTGAAAGCCGCGCCTCGAGCGCGACATCCACAACTGCAGGCGCCGCCGGTTTGCCGCCCGTCGCCGCAGCCGGCGGACGACGACCCGACAGCGACTTCCGGTCCACCTTGCCGTTCGCCGTCAGCGGCAGTGCCTCGATGGGTGCAATCACCTCAGGCATCATGTAGCCCGGCAGCAAGCCCGACAGGTGCTCACGCAGCGCCGCCGGGTTCAGTTCCGCACCCGCCGCACCAACGCACCAGGCGACAAGCTGAACCCCGTGCGACACCGGACGCGCCACGACCGCACACCGCGACACCGACGCGTGCCCCTCAAGGCAGGCTTCGATCTCTCCCGGCTCAACACGGTGACCGCGCACCTTCACCTGCTGGTCGCACCGGCCCAGGTACTCCAGCATCCCGTCCTCACGCCAGCGCACCAGGTCCCCCGTCCGGTACATCCGCCCGCCCGCAAAGCCGTCCTCGACGAACACCGATGCCGTCAGCTCGGCCTGGTTGCGGTAGCCCTGCGCCACGCCCGCACCACCGATGTAGAGCTCGCCCGCAACGCCGTCCGCAACCAGCTCGCCATCACCGTCCAGCACATAGACCCGCGTATTGGCGATCGGACGGCCGATGCTGATCGAACTGGCGCCATCCAGGTACGCCGCCGTCGACCAGATCGTCGTCTCCGTCGGACCGAACAGGTTCCAAACCGGCGTCGAGGCCGCATCGAACCGGCCCTTCAAGCCGGACGGCAGCGCCTCACCGCCGCACAGAACACGCACGCCCGTGCCGTTCTCCCAGCCCGCGTGGAACAGCATCGTCCATGTCGACGGCGTCGCCTGCATCACCGTCGCACCGCTGCCCTCAAGCAACGCACGAAGACCAGGTCCGTCCGCCGCTACAGCGGCCGGGCACACCACCACCTCACCGCCCACCAGCAGCGGGCCGAACAGCTCAAGGCCGGCGATGTCGAAGCACACCGTCGTCACCGCCAGCAACCGGTCCGACGACGACAGGCCAGGCTCGTCAACCATCGACTGCAGGAAGTTGCTCAGCGCCCCGTGGCCCACCATCACGCCCTTCGGACGGCCCGTGCTGCCCGAGGTGTAGATCACGTACGCAAGGTCGTCCCCGGACACCACCGGCAGCGGTGCCGATACGTCGATCCCATCAGCCGCCAGCGCCTCGGCCGACAGCGTCTCCCGCGACACCGGCAGGCTCCGACGGCCCGCCAGTTCCACACCGCCGTCCGTCACCACCAGCCCGGCACCGCTGTCGTCCAGCATGTAGGACAGACGATCGGCCGGGTAGCCAGGGTCCAGCGGCACATAGGCAGCACCCGAGCGCACGATCCCCAAAAGCGCCACAACCAGCCACACCGAGCGATCAAGACACACACCGACGACATCGCCACCGCCGATGCCACTGGCCTGCAGACGCCGTGCCAGCGCACCGCTCAGACCATCCAGCTCGGCGTAGCTCAGCACCTCATCGCCACACCTCACCGCCGCCGCCGATGGACTTGCATCTGCCTGGCGGGCAAACAGCTCCGGCAGCGGCGTCAGCTCAAACGGCCGTGCCGTCGCATTGCGTCCCGCGACCAGGTCCTCGCGCTCCGCCGCCGACAGCAACGCATGTTCGCCAAGACCGAGGTCCGGTGCAGACAGCACGCCTGAGAGCAGACGCGCGAACCGGTCCGCAAGTCCTTCCATCACCGGGGCCGCATACAGCGTCGGGTCGTACTTGAAGTGCAGCTCGAAGCCCGTGCCCGAGGCCACAACCTCCAGCACAAGCTCGTACTCGCCGGCCTGGTGCACACCCGCCAGCAGCGGCCAGCCCGGATCCTCAACGTAGTCCTGGTACAGGAATGCCGCCTGGAACACCGGTGCCCGCTCGCCACCACCCAGGCCAAGCTCGCGCACCAGCACCGGGAACGGCAGCGCGCGGGCCATCGCGTCGACCACGTCGCGCTGCAGCCGGCCGAGCACGTCACCGAACGGGCCCGCATCCAGATCCCGCGTGCGTACCGGCAGCATGTCGATGAACAGGCCGACCAGGCCCTCGGACGCCGCAGAGCGCTGGCTCACCGGCATCCCCACCACCACGTCCGACTGCCCGCTCAGACGCGACAGCAGGCCCTGCCACACACCCAAAAGCACCGTCGAGGTGAACAGGCCCTCAGCGCGGACAAACGACCGGACCCGCTCGGCCAGGTCCGAATCCAGCGGCCGCACCAGCGTCGCCCCCGCAAACGACGCCTCCGACCCACGGCCCGCTCCGGACGCCAGCGACAGCGGCGGCGGCAGCTCCGACAGCACCTCACGCCAGTACGACAGGCGACGCGAACCCTCCGCGCCGTCCACGCGCGCAAGCTCCGCGGACAGGTGATCATGGTAGCCACGCGCATCCGTGGCCGGGAACGCCGGGGTCTCGCCCTTGCTGAGCGCCCGGTAGGCCTCGGCCACCGTCTGCAGCACCGGCTCGAAGCTGGCCCCATCGAACACCAGGTGATGCACCACCAGCAGCACCGAGGTGCCGGCCTCGTCGTGCAGCAGGCAGGCCCGCAGCAGCGGGCCGGTCGACAGGTCGAACGGCGCCCGTATCCGGGCCTCCAGCCAGGCCTGGCGCGCCCCGTCGTCCCAGCCGGCGGCGTCCGCCTCTTCCACCGACAGGGCCTCGCCATCCATCCGCAGGCAGGGCGTGCCGTCGACCAGCGCGACCCGGCCGCCCAGCACCGGCCAGCGACGCACCACCCAGCCCAGCGCCTCGGCCAACGCTCCCCGCGCGACCGGCGCCGGCAGCCGCAGACCCAGCGGCACGTTGTACGCCGACATCCCGGGCCAAGCCTGCTGCATAGACCACAGACCAAGCTGTGCCGACGACAACGGCAGTACCAGATCGTCCGCTGGCGAAACATCACCGGCAGACGGTGCAAGCGCGGCGGTGGCGCGCGCGTAGGCACCGTCATCCAGCTGTGCGACCTCGTGCACATGCACCGTGTTCAGTTGCGCCACTACGGCGTCAATCGTCACGTAGTCGAACACCAGCGACGGCGACAGCCTGACACCCAGCGCCACTTCCAGCAGCTGCACCATCTGCACCAGATCGCGCGAGGCAAGCCCCAGCGTCACGAAGCTCGCATTGACGTCGACCTCCCCCGCATCCAGGCAAAGGCGATCGGCGACAAACCGCGACAACAAATTCGCCAATGGGTCACCGAGGTCCGCCGGCCGCGACTGATGCGGCGGCGACACCGTCTCTTGCTTGTCGGTGAGATCGGCGCCGTCGACGGCAGGCCCCGACGCGTCCGGCAGGTCGACCCAGTAGCGCCGTCCGGCGAAGGGATAGGTCGGCAGGCTTATGCGCTGCGGCCGCCGCGGATAGATCATCCCGGCCTCGAGATCGACGCCACCGACGAATAGCGCCGCCGACGTGCGCAGACAGCGCCGATAGGCGGTCGCGTCGTCATCCGGACTCAACGCCGCAAGCTCTGTCCGCACGCCGCTGAGCGCTTGGGCATAGACATCGCGCATGGTGGGATCGGCGTCGGCCGTCCCGGACCACAGATCATCCGAGGCGATGCCGCGGATAAACTCGTCCAGCTTCGCCCGCAGGTTCGCCACCGAGTCGACAACGGTTGCCAGCCGGTACGCGAACGCGGTCCTGTGCAGCAACGTGGAGGCAATCTGTGACAGATCCGGCGCGGCACCGCTCCGGTCGAGCCAGTCGGCAAGCGCCTGGGCGCGCGCAACGAGGGCTTCGGACGTCTTCGCCGACAGCACCACGAGGCACGGCGACGCCGCTTCCACGGGGGCCGGCAGATCAGGCGGTTCCGCCACCACCATGTGCACGTTGGTGCCGTTGAAGCCCAACGCGCTGACCGCGCCGATGCGCTGCTTCCCGTCCGGTATGGCCCAGTCCCGCAAGGTCGTGTTGACGTAGAACGGCGACGTGGCGAAATCGATATGCCGGTTAGGATCCGTGAAGTTCGCGCTGGGCGGCAGTTGTCCGTGCCGCAAGCACAACAGCAGCTTGATCAGCGAGCTGATGCCGGCGGCTTGCAGGCAATGACCGATATTGCCTTTGGCCGAGCCGAGCGCGCAGAAGCCGGTCCGGTCCGTTCGATCTCGGAATACGCCGGTCAGAGCCTGCACTTCGATCGAGTCGCCGAGCCGCGTGCCGGTACCGTGTGCCTCGACGTAGCCGATGTCGGCCGGGTCGACATCAGCCGCGGCATAGGCTTTCAGAGCCAGTGTCGATTGCGCCAGGCTGCTCGGCGCGGTGATGCCGTTTGTCGCGCCATCCTGGTTCAGCGCCGAACCGCGGATGACGCCGTGGATCGGGTCGCCGTCACGCAGCGCGGCCGTCAGTCGCTTCAGCACGACGGCGCCCACGGCTTCGCCGATCACGAAACCGTCGCCGCTGTCGTCGAACGGCTTGCAATGGCCGTCGGTTGCGAGCATCCCGCGCTGGCTGCACACGACGTGATACTTGGGCGTGGTGACGATCGATGCGCCGCCGGCGATCACCAGGTCCATGTCACCGTTGAGCAGACTCCTACACCCCAGGTGCACGGCCGACAGGGACGATGCACAGGCGGCATCCAGCGCCAATGCCCCGCCCTTCAGGTTCAGGAAGTAGGCGATCCGAGAGGCCAGCATCGCCGCGTCGCCGCCAACGAAGGCAGCGCCGTCCCGCGCTACGCCAGCGGCTTGCAGGCGTTCCGCATAGTCGCCGCCGTCGGTCCCGACATAGACACCCCAGGTGTTGTCCGCCGGCTGCCTGGCGGCATACCCGGCATCCTCCAGCGCCCGCCAGCATTCCTGCAGGAACAGCCGCTGCTGCGGGTCCATCGCCGCGGCCTCGCTGTCGGGAATGCCGAAGAAGTCCGAATCGAACATGTCGATGTCGTCCAGGAAGCCGCCCACGCTGCTGTAGCTCGTACCGCGGCGCCCCGGCTCACGGTCGTAGACCGCGCTCGCCCGCCACCGCGCCGGCGGCACCTCGGCAATGGCATCCCGACCCGCCGCCAACAGCGCCCAAAAGGCATCGACATCGGGTGCACCGGGAAAGCGGCCGGAATAGCCGATGACGGCGACCGCCTCGGCATCGTCGGCGGCCGGTTGCGCAAGTGTCGAAGCCGGAACCGGCTCCCGCGCGACCCCGGTCGCCGCCGGTGCCGCCGGTTCGCCCATATGACGACGAAGCGCCGTTGCGAAGTCGCGGCACAGGTACGCGGCCAGATCGTCGACGCAGACGTGATCGAACAGGACCGTCGGCGGCGTCACGATGCCAAGTGTCTCGTTCAGACGGACGATCAGATCGATGCCGCCGATCGAATCCACGCCGAAGCTGGCGAAGGCCGACACGCCATCGAGCTCGGCTTCGTCGACGCCCAGCTGCTCGGCGAGCGCCGACAGCACCAGTTGCCGCGCATGCCCCTCAAGCCCGTCAACACCGCCCTTTTCCGTCGGCGGAACCGCGACAGCGTCTTGCGGCGCTGCCGCCGGCACCGGACGCATGGCGGCCAGCACATCATCGAGGGTCGCCAGATCGGTCGCGATACGTTGAATGAGGGCGGAACTGGCGTTCGCTCCCATTGGCCGCTTTACCGGTCCGTCGGCGGTTTCGCTGGTCTCCCCGACCGCCACTTCCGGTGGCAAGTACTCGAGTTCAGCCAGCTCGCCGGCGGCATAGACGAAAACGACGCGGTCGTCCTCCTCCAGGCACTCGGCTGGCGCCGCCTCGTGCAGAAAGGTCTCCGCTGGCTTGCTGCGCGCCGTGCCGACGTAAGGAACGCGGACGAAGCCCAGGCCTCGGCGCGTTGCCTCTGCCCCCAGGGCGGACAACATCCGGTGCTCGACTCCGCGGCCCAGGACACGACAGCTCATGAGAAAAGCGTCGACGCGCAGGCCGTCGGCCTCGGCAGTGTAGGTCGCCAGGCCGCAAAGACCGTAGTCTCCGAAACGGTCGGCGACGCGCAGTGCGAGGCAGTCCGTGTCCTCCCCAGCGGCCAGGGCTTCGATCGCCGCCTCGTTCAGCGGGTTCTTGTGCACGTTGAACTGGTTCGTGCGCTCGGTCAGCTGGGCCAGTCGCGGCAGGTCAGCTTCGCGCGCCGGCTCGATGTGGATCTCAAGCTCTAACTTGTCGATGAAGTCCTTCAGGCTCAGCGAGTCGTCGCGGCTGCGTTCCCGTGCCAGTTCCTGCCGGTAGAGTTCGGTGCGCCTGGCATCCTCTGCCGTCGTCCGCAAATGATCAAAGGCCCACACCCGCTCCAGGAAGCCCGCAACGTCGTCCGGCTCTGCTGGCAGGTTCAGTGCCAGGACCTGCGGCATGGCAGCCTCGACCTCGGCGCATTCAATGGGGTTGTCGTCGACGAAGACGATGCTGTCGAGACCAAGCTTCAGCTCGTCCGCCAGCGTTCGCAGGTTGTCGGATTTGCGATCCCAGTTGACCCTCGTCAGGGTGATGTCGTCCCAGGCGAGCACCATCTCTGGACGCGTTTCGAACACCGCGCGCACGTCCGCTTCGTCGTTCTTGCTGACCAGGCAGAGCAGCATGCCCTGCTCTTTCTGACGTTGCATGAAGCGCTGCAGCGCCTGAAACGCAGGTGTGATGTCGACGCCCGTGGCACCCAACTCGCCGACCACGCCCGACCAGAGCGTGTTGTCGCAATCCAGCGCAATGACTTTGTAAGAGGCCCGGCGCAGGCGGTGCAGACGCCGGGCAAGCACTGTTGCCAGGGCGGCGAAGAACCGCGGTGTGTAAGGAATGCGCCCCATGGCGTCACGCTGAGCGTCATGCGCGTCGCCCCAGTCGTACGCGTCCGCGTAGTCGGCCAGCCGGACATGGGACACATTGCCGATACCCTCCAGGCCTTCGGCCAGTCGCGCTTCCAGGGCCGCGAGCTCGTCATCCGGCATCGATGCCGCGAACGCTGGTGACGGCGGACAAAGCGCCACGATCAGGGGTGTCGTTCGGCCAGTCGCCGCATGACGACACGCCGTCACCAGATCGCCGATCGTCGAACGGAGCCGATCGGCGGACCCACCTGGCGGGACATCAGCTTTCTGCGAAGGACGGCGGCCATAGACGTTGTACAGGCCGGAGCGCGCCAATGCGCGTTCCTCGACCACAGCGATGTCGAAACCCTGCGCCGACAGGCGTCGCTGCACGTCTTCCAGGACGAGCCTGTCCTTGTCGTGAACTTCCACCACGATCTGGCGGATCTTCGGCCAGTCGGATTCAGCGATGCCGTCGAGGATTTCGCTTTCGCACTTCTCTGCGTCGATTTTGAGAAGGTCGATGCGGTCGACGTCGTGCTCGCGGATCAGGCTCGAGAGCGAGCGCAGTGGACAGCGGAAATGCTCGCGCTGGAGTCTGTGGTCCAGCAGCACCTCGAGATATGGATCGGCATCCTGCTCGTCGTGCAGGCGACCGGCCTGTTCCAGTTCATTGGCGACGATTGCACGCAGCGCTTCTTTGTCATCGTCGGCGGCATGGAAGCCCGAGAACACTGAAGAGTTCGGATAGAACGTGAACTCGGCCTCGCGGTCACGATCGGAGATGCCGGCTTGAATGGTCGTCGCCTCGGGTGCGTATAGCCGCAGGTTCCGGTCAAGCACCGCGTGCGTGACAGGAGACGGTTCGACGGCAATGATCCGCGCATCCGGGCTCTGGTCCGCAACGAACAACGAGAACATGCCCACGTTCGCGCCGATGTCGAACACGACGGCGTCTTCGGGCAGGTCGATACCGTGCTTGAGGTAGGTCCGTTCGACGAAGATCTCGTCGTATAGGTAGTCGGTCTCGTAGGCTTTGAGATGGGCGATCTCTACGCCGTTGGGGAGCCGATGGCGTGCGACGTCACCGAGTGCGGCATCGACGGCGTCCCGTGTCGCCTGGGTAAGGCCCTTCGGTCGGCGCGCGCAGAGATCCTCCAGGCGCAGCAACACGATCCCGGCACCCGGATCTTCGCCACGCAGCAGGCTGTCTGGCGTGAGAAGCTGTTGGAAGACTTGGTTGTAGGGGGCGAAGTCGACGTCCGCCCTGCTGCCGAGCACCCCGGCCCAGAACCGCAAGGGCGCTTCCAGCGGCTCGGCCGTGAAGGTCGCCGCAACCGCCCAGTTCTCCTTGCCGCCCGCTGCCGCTGCATCACGCCGGTCCGGCTCGGGAAACGCCGCGACACAGAGATCCCGCATCTCCGCCACACGTTGTCCGTCTGCGTTGAGCAGTGTCAGGTCATAGCGATAACTCTGCCCGTCACCGCCGCCATCCGCCGCCCGCAGCCAGATCTCGCAGTCGGTCGGCACCGGGCCATGGCAGATGAGTTCCTCCAGCGAGAACGGGACGTACAGCCGATGCGGATCCCGCTGCAGATGCACGTGTAGGAGAACCGCCTGAATCGCAGCATCGAGTGGGCCGGGTTCGAGGATCGGGTGGCCCGTCGCCTCGCTGACGGCGACGTGCGCCCAGGCACCGTTCGGTCCGACGCGCATGGTTTCAAGGCTGTCGAAGATGCCCGTGTAGTTCAGGCCGAGAGCCTCGAACATGCGGTAGATGTCGAACCGGGCATATCGATCCGGGCAATCGTCGACTCTGGCTCGATCGCTTGGCGGATTGGGCGTCGCGCTCGCAGTACCGACGACCCCCGATGCGTACGGAACACGCTGTCCCGGCTCTACCGCATCGATGCGATAGGCCCCGCCGGTTCCGGGTTCCTCCAACGTCACCTTCAGTTCCGTGTCGCCAGTCGGCGCCCACAATGGTGCCAGCCACTTGGCCGCGCTGAAGCGCACGGGGAACGGCACCTGACCGTCGCTGCGCGACGCGACCAGGGCCTCGGTGACCAGCCCAAGGTAGCCGACGGCGGGGAACAACCCACGCCCGTATGCGACATGGTTGGCGAGCAGGTCGCTGTCGTGTCGGATCCGTACCTGCATCATGGCACCGCACCGGCTGCTCGCACGATGCATCCAGGAAGGTCTCCCCAGGGTACCGACAGACGCGGCCGGTTTCGGACCGTCGCACTGCCCCCTGTTCCGGCCGCACCAAGCCGTTTTTGGTTCATGTTCAGCCTTCCCTTACCGGCAGAACGCCGGCCCGTGTTTTTCTTGGCCCTCGTTTGTCCCCAAACGTACCGAGGCCCGCCATCTGCCCATCCTTTCGCCTGCGGTCCTGGCGCCAGTCTCGAACGCCTGGCAGGCCGAATGGATTTCTTCTGTGTGACGATTTTACGCCGTCTCGATCAGCGGCGGCGGTTCACCCGCAGGGGATACGGCTCCTTTCCTTGTTGCTGGCTGACTGGCAGCCCCCCTTGATGCACCCGTTGAGCAGGTTCTGTTGCCCGTCTTTCCACCCTGCGCTTGGCTGGTCCGTGATCAACCGACCACGACACCATCCAACCAGGATTTTTTGCGCCCACCGTATGTGCGCCCACCGTATGACAGCGGAACGTACTCGAACACGATACCCGTTTGGCTGGCATTGTGGACTCTTCCTTTCATGATGATCAGGTGTCCACAGAACCAGGGCAAGGCTAAACAGACAGGCGGCTGTGACCTCCGCGTGTCAAATGAAAGATCGGCAATGTTGCAATTCCGGGAAAGTGGTCAGCACATCTCGAACCGCATAACATAAATCCGCAGCGTTCAGCGCGGTACGCTTGTTGGCGCCTTGGAGTTGTGCGGGCAGCAATGGCAAAGCCCGGCCGATGCGCGGACGAACGGGAAACGGGAGGGCAACCCATCATGCTGACGATCGCTCGCAGATGCGCCTCGACACTGGTCGTGTTGGTTTTCTGCCTGGCAGCCAGCGCCGGCATTGCCACCGCCGATGGCCTGATCGCCGTGGACAAGCTGCGCCAGCAGGCCGAAGCGGCAAAACCGGACGCCGTCGCATTCCTTTCGAAGACGCTCAGATACAAGTCCGTCGAGGACTTCGGCTACGAGCTGAAACCGGACACGGTCGCATTGCTTCAGTTCGTTCTAAAGGAAGCCCGCAAGCTCGGCTTTGAGGCGCGCCTGGCGGCCGGTGGCCTCGCCGGGGTGTTGGAGTATGGCGCCGGCGAGGAAACCGTCGGGGTGCTGATCCACCTCGACGTCGTCCCGGCGTCGCCGACCGGTCACTGGACGCATCCGCCTTTCGAGGGTGTGGTGGCCGACGGTCACGTCTGGGGCCGCGGCGCGCAGGACGACAAGGGCGCGCTGACTGCGGCGCTTTGGGGGACGAAACTGCTGATCGACAACGGCCTGCCCTTCAAGCGCAAGCTGCGCATCATTCTCGGCACCAAGGAAGAGAAGAGCTTCGAGGGTCTGACCCGGTATTTCCAGGAAGAGAAGCAGCCCGACTTCGGCCTGGTGCCGGACGGCGTTTACTTCATCGAAGGCGAGAAGGGCATCGCCGACATGCAGATCCGCTTTCCCGGAACAGCCCCGGCGCAACGCAAGCGCGACACGGTCGTCGGCTGGAATGGCGGTACGGTGATCAACTCCGTACCCGATTTCTCCTACATGGTGATCGCGTCAGACGACCCTGCAGCTGCGCGGGCCGACCTGGACAAGGCCGTCAAGGAGACGACGGCTGCGTTCAAAGCCGGCAAGTCGGGCGGCCTGTTGGGCGTTTCCACGCCTTACGACGCCGATCTGTCGGCGATGGACTACGCCAGCTTCAAGCAGAAATACGCGCCTAAGGATGCACCGAAGGAAGGCGATCTGGTGCTGTTCTCGCGGGGCAGGACCATCCACGGCAGCGCCCCATGGGGCGGGCGCAATGCCATCACCGAAGTTGCCTTTGCCGCCAGCCGGCTCGGCAACCTGTCGGAGAACGCCTACACGCGTGCCATTGCCTTCGTGACCAAGCGAATTGGCCTGGACTACTACGCGCAGGCGATGGTCAACGCGGCAAATCAAGGCATCCCCTTCGACCCGCCCGAGGGGGTGCGCAAACCCCCGCTTGGCCTGTCGATGCTTCAGTACTACGGCACCTCGATCAACCTGGGACTGGTGGACACCGATACGGAAAAGGACGCCGTCGTCCTGTGGGTCGACTACCGCACCGGACTCGGCAACAGCAGCGCCCAGTTGCTGGAACATACCCAGGTCTCGGCGCGCCTGCACGGCGGTGCCGCGTCCTATGCACCGGGCGTCGGCTCTCACTACGAGCCGCTTTACTTCCCTGGCGAGCACCCGCTGATGAATTTGGTCGTGGAGGCCTACCGCGAGGTCTATCCCGACTACCCGCCCGCCATTCCCTACCGGTACTTCTCGCCGGGGACGACCTACATGAAACTGGTCAAGAACTTCGTCAATTTCGGTCCGGTCGACATCTACCCGGACATCACGGTCAACAAGTTCCACCAGCCCGACGAGAACATCGCGATCTCCGCCCTGACGGCAAACATCCTGTTGTTCGCCAATGCCCTGCAGAAACTGCTGACGGTGGATTCGGCTCAGCTGCAGGCGCGTTGACCAGCCACCTGGGCAGGCAGTCGTCATGGGCTACAATGCGGCCATCCACATGGATTGGGGTGTGTTCTTCGTGCTGGAGGCATCTTCGGCACCGATCCGGCCCTTGTTGCCACCGGGCATTCACCTGGTCGAGCCGAGCCCGGGACGCACCCTGCTGGCGCTCAACCTGGTGCATTTCCTGCAGGGCGGCGATCAGGTCGACTTGCCCGAAAACTTCGAGATCGATATCGGCGTCAACGTGCCTGTGGACAACAGTGCCTACGCCGGCGATTTGCCACAGGCCAGCACTGCCGTGCATGTCCTGAACATCGCCTCGACGTCGCGGGACTATCTGGAGTTCTGTCGCGACAGCGGCTACCGGATCGATGACGGCGAGGGATTGAGTTTCGATCTCTCGCCTGATGGCTTCGAGGGCACGATCAGCGACGCCCGCGGCGCGCTGCTGTCGTTTGCCGCGCGAACGCCCGATCTCGCCTTCGCGCCCTTCCGTCGCCTCGGCCAGGACGTCGTCTACGACCACCGCGGCACGTATCGCTTGAACTACGTGTTCGAAGGCGAAGGCCTGGCCGCACCGTCAGCCGACTGCTTCGCGCTGACCCTGCACCAGCACCCGTTCTTTCTTGGCCTCGACCTCGACGGCGACAAGCCACGACAGCACGAGCCTTTCGCGCTCAAGACGGGCCTTCAGGCCACCACCTCTTTCTATGGCCCCGACGAAGAAACCGTTTGAACAGCAGGCGCGATCAGCGCCTGCCGGTCGGCTCACGTCGTCGGGCTCGCTTCGGCTTCGGGTGCCTCGGCCGGTGCCACCTTGCGTGCGATCAGGCTGTAGACCGCGGGCACGACGAACAGCGTCAGCAAGGTGCCGACCACCAGGCCGCCGATCACCGAAACGCCGATCGACTGCCGGCTGACGGCACCCGGTCCGCTGGCCACGGCCAGTGGCAGTATGCCGAAGACCATCGCTGCTGTGGTCATCAGGATCGGCCGCAGCCGCAGTTCGGCAGCCCTTGCCACGGCCTCGGTCCGTTCCAGGCCCCGTTCCTGGAGCTGATTGGCGAACTCGCAGATCAGGATCCCCTGTTTGGTGATCAGGCCGATCAGCGTGATGATGCCGATCATGGAATAGACGTTCGAGGTGTGGCCGGTCAGCAGCAGGCCGCCCAGCGCACCGGTCACCGCCAGGGGGACCGTCAGCAGGATGACGAAGGGATCGCGCACACTTTCGAACTGCGCCGCCAGCACCAGGAACACGACGAGCAGGGCCAGGCCGAAGACCTGTGCTGTGCCGCCCTGGGACTCCTGGAACTCGAGCGACTGCCCGGTGAACGCATACGAGGTGCCGGCCGGCAGTTCCTTTTGCAGAATGTCGGTCAGCGCCTTCAGACCATCCCCCAGGCTGACGCCATCTGCGAGACTGGCACTGAGCGTGGCCGAGCGCAGCTGGTTGTGGTGCGCCAGGGAGGCTGGCACCGTCTGGTTCTCGACGGATACCACGGCGGCGAGCGGGATCATGTCGCCATTCTGTCCCGTGAAATAGATCTGATCGACGTCGTGCGGACCTGAGCGTCGCGATGCGTCGAGCCGGATACGGACGTCGAAGTCTTTACCGTTGTGCTGGAAGGAGCCGGCCTTGCTGCCACCGAACAGCGCCCCCAGGGCCGTGCCGATCTCGGCTTCCGTGATACCGAGCGCCGCGGTCGTCTCGCGGTCCACCCGGATTTCGTATGCCAGCGAGTCCAGCCTCAGGTCGACGCGAACGTTGCGCAGTTGCGGCAGCGCCGCCGCCTTGACCCGCAGGCCGCTCATCAGGTCGTTCAGCTGGGCGTAGTCCTGGGTTGTCTGCACGGCGACGGATACGGGCTGCTGCGTCGCGCCCGAGCCAAAGCTCGCCGGCACGATCGGGAACGCTTGCACGCCGGGCAGCCCCGCCAGTTCGGGCCAGAGGGCGCGCTGCACGGCCTGGACCGAAACCTCGGGGCGTTGGTCCCAGGGCTTGAGTGTGACCAGACCCAGGCTTTGGTTCATCGAGGGCATGCCCGGCAGAGCGATCTGCGCCTCCAGCGCCGGCGTCTTGGTGGCGACGATGTCTTCGATCCGGGCCGCGTACTTGTCGGTGTAAGCCAGGTTCGCGTCTGTCGGACCCTGGGAAACGATCAGTAGGTAACCGCGGTCCTCGAGCGGCACCAGTTCGGTCTTGATCTGCGTGAACAGGGCGTAGCCGCCGGCAGCCACGGCAAGTCCCAGCACCACCACGGCGAGGCGGGCTTTCAGACCGATATCGAGCGCGCGACGATAACCGGCCGACAGGCGGCCAAGCGCCGCATCGACGATCCGTTCGAAGCGGCCCTTGCCGCCCTTGCGCAGGACGCGCGCGCTCAGCATCGGCGACAGCGTCAGGGCGACGAAACCGGAGACCACGACGGCGCCCGCCAGGGTGAATGCGAACTCCTTGAAGAACTGGCCGACGACGCCCGGCATCACGCCGACGGGGACGAACACCGCAGCCAGGGTGATCGTCGTCGCGATCACCACGAAGGTGATCTCGCGCATCCCTGTCTTGGCCGCGTCCTTGGGCGGCAGCCCGTCCTCCACGTGGCGTTGGATGTTCTCGACCACGACGATGGCATCGTCGACCACCAGGCCGATGGCCATGACCAAAGCCAGCAGGGTTAGCGTGTTCAGGCTGTAGCCGAACGCCGCCATCACCGCCAACACGCCGATGATGGAGATCGGGATGGCGATCAGCGGCACGAAGGCCGAGCGCAAAGATCCGAGGAACAGGATCACGACCAGCAACACCAGGACGAAAGCCTCGCCGAGCGTGTTGTAGACCTCCTCGATCGACTTCTCGATGAACACCGAACCGTCGAAGACGACTTCCGCCTTCATGCCGGGCGGCAGCGTCGGGGTGATGCGGTCGATCATCGCGCGGGCGTCGCGGGCCACGTCGAGCGGATTTGCCGTCGCCGTGCGGATCAGGCCCAGGCCCACCGCGGGCTCCCGGTTGACCCGCATCAGGCTCTGTTCGTCGGTGCCGCCGAGTTCGGCGCTGCCGATGTCGCGCAACCGGACCAGGTTCAGTCCGTCGGACTTGAGCACCAGGTTGTTGAACTCTTCCGCCGTGCGCAGGGCGAAATCCGTGCGCAGGCCGTACCGGCGCACGTCGGTCTCGATCTCCCCGGCCGGCACGGTGACGTTGCGCGCGGTTAGTGCTACCACCAGTTCCGTCGCTGTGATCCCCTGCGCGGCCAGCTCTTCCGGGTCGACGGTGATGTTCATCTCGTAGTCGCGCCCGCCGAAGACGGCGACGCGGCCGACCCCGTCGATGGCCCGGAAGCCGTTGACCAGAAACCGCTTCAGGTAATCGGTAATCGCCACCGAATTCATCCGCTCGCTGGTGAAGCCGATGTAGAGGAACGGTTGCGCGTCAGGGTCGGACTTGGCGATGAGCGGCGAGTCGGCATCATCCGGCAGCAGGTTCACCGCCCGATCCACCCGCGAGCGGACCTCGTCGGCAGCGACGTTGAGGTCGATGCTGAGATCGAAAGTCAGTGTGATCTTGCTGCTGCCTGTCGTGCTCGCCGAGGTCATGAAGCGCAGTCCGTCGATCCCGCCCAACTGCTCTTCAAGCGGCGTTGTCACCTGCTGTTCGACCAGCGCGGGGGCTGCGCCCAGATACACCGTGGTGACCGAGATCACCGGCGACTCGACACGTGGCAATTGGCGCACGGGCAGACTCTGCAGGCCGACGAGACCCAGCAAGATCACCAGGAAGTTGATGACGACAGTGAAGACCGGCCGATCCACGCAAAAGCGGGACAGGTTCATTTGCTGCCGCCTTTGCCGTCGGCAGACGGGCCTGCGGCGACGACGGGAGCACCGTCGCGCAGCTTCAACTGGCCTTCGACGACGATCTGGTCTCCGGCTGCGGCGCCCTTGGTGATCTGCACCTGGTTGCCGTCGCGCAGGCCGATCGTGACCGCCGTCGCTGCGGCCTTGCCGTCCTTGACTTGAAAGACGACGAATCCTTTCGCCGTCGGCACCAGTGCCTCGTCCGGCACCGTGACCGCCTCGTTGATCGTTTGCAGGATCACCGAAACCGACACGAACATGCCCGGATGGAGGTCTTCGGTCGGGTCCAGCGTAGCTTTGACCTCGACCGTTTTGGTCAGCGGATCGACGACCGGACTGACGAAGCTGATACGACCGATGTGGCGGTGATCCGGGTGCGCCGAAGACCAGACGGCAACGGTCTGTTCCTCGGCGAGGCGGCCGAGCTGCCGCTGCGGTACGTCGAACCAGACTTCTAGCGGCTCCAGGGAGTAGATCTTGGCCAGCGGCGCGTCGGAGGATGCTTGGTCGCCCTCTTCGACCAGCAGAGCGCCAAGCACACCGTCGAACGGCGCCCGGACCCGGGTGTGCTCGAACGCCAGTTCCGCCGACTCCAGTTCGACCATCGCGTTCACGACGTCGGCTCTGGCATCGGGGAGCTTGGCTGGCGCCGCGACGTTCTTTTGGATCAGCTGTTGAAGGCGGTCGAGCGCTTCCTTCGCGGCTTCGTGCTGGAGCTGGGCGGCCTTGAGCCGGGCCTGCTCGACCGTGTCATCCAGGCGGAACAGAACTGCACCTTTCTTGACCTTGGCCCCGTCCTCGACGCGTATCTCGACGATACGGTCGGAGGCTTGCGCGTGGATCTCCGCTTCACGGTTGGCGTGCACGAAGCCGACCGCATCCACGTTCTCGATCAGTGTCGTCGTCGCAGCCGGCTTAATCACCACCGGCGTCGGCGGCACCTGGCCGAACGATTCGCTGGTCGCGACCAGGGCCGCGAACATGGCTGCCGCAGCGGACAGGGACCTGCGCCGAGCATTTCTCATGTCATCAAGTCTTCGCCTGACTGAGCGCGCCATTTATTGGCAGCGACATTAACAAACTCCAAATCAATCCACACGCCCGCAGCGACGGCGCCACCGGAACGAACAGCGGCGCGCCTCCAGCGGTCGAATTTTCTGACCACCCAGACTATGGTTCCGTCAACGCGCTACGCGGAGAGGAAAGATGAAGCGGCGGGTGGTCGCGTTGGCGACGATGAAGGGGGGCAGTGGCAAGAGCACCGTCGCCGTTTGTCTTGCCGCGCAATGGTGGAACCAGGGGCGGTCCGTCGCCCTCGTCGATGCTGACCCGCAACGTTCCGTCCTGCGCTGGCGTGATGCCGGCGCGCCGCTTGCCGGGCTGACCTGCGTAGCGGCGGACGGGGCGAGCATTGGCGTGGTGATCAATGACTTGCTCGATCGCGGCGTGGAGCGCGTGGTGGTCGACACCCCGGGTTTTCGCGCCCCGGTGACCGACACCGCACTGGAGATGGCCGGTTTGTGCCTGATTCCCGTGCGACCCTCACCGGTGGATTTCGAGATCGCCGCCGACAAGGTCGAGTTGATCGCCGAACTCAGGGCAGCCGGCGCCGAAGGACCCATCGCCTATCGCTTCCTCCTGACGCAATTGATTCGCGGCAGTGTCATTGCCCGGCACATGCGCGCCGAGATGCAATCAGCCGGCTATCAACTGCTCGATTCGGAGATCGGACATCGCGTGGCATATGCTGAAACGGCATTGATGGGATCGACGCCAACCCTGGCACAGCCGCGCGGCATGGCCGCCGCGGAGATTGCCGACCTCGCTGCCGAGGTCGACGGCTACCTGGAATAGGAGGCTCCCACGAGCAAGGAACTTCCGGGACTGAAACGCCGCGCACCGCAGGTCGGCAACGGCAACGGTGCCGATGCTGGCGGTACGCGTCGGGCGGACACGGCCGGGACCGGGACGGTCGGGCCGGATGGTGACGAGATGGCGCCCGGTGCCGGCGCCTCCGCCAGCGAGGGCACGCGCCCGATCGAGGCCGAGCTGCTCGACCCCATAGGACCGGACGACCACGTCCGTGAACGCGTCCACAGCGCCATGGCGATTGTCCGCCAGCGCACCAACTGGGCAATGGCAAGCGGCCTGCTGCCGATTCCGGTGCTCGACGTCTTTGCCATTGCCGGCGTTCAGCTGGCGATGCTGCGCGAACTCAGCACCTTTTATGGGGTGCCGTTCGAACGCAACCTCGCAAGATCGGCGCTGATGACCCTGGTCGGCAGCGTTGTGCCCTACGTCGCCGGCGCCGGGCTCGCCGGGGCGATGGCCAAGACCATGCCGGTGCTCGGCTGGGGCATCGGCCTCGCCACGGTTTCCGCCCTGGCCGGCGCCACCACCCGGGCGACCGGCGTGGTGTTCGTGCAGCACTTCGAGTCGGGCGGTACGCTGCTGGACTTCGATCCCGTCGCCACGCGCGCCTACTATCGCCAGGAATTCGAACGCGCCAGGAAGAACCCGACCGCAGGCAGACCCGCGTCCTGACTTCAAGGGTGCGGTGTCGATCTGTCCGCCTCTGCGTGCCGGATTGCCGCCCGTCAGGGCGACACTGTTGGCGCGCGACGTCTGAACTCAGCCCCGTGCAGCGCCCGTCTTGCCCTTCAATTTGGCCCAGGCATCACGCAAGCCGACGGTGCGGTTGAACACCGGCCGTTCTTTGCTGCCGTCCGGATCCGCGCAGAAATAGCCTAACCGCTCGAACTGAACCGGCGCGCCTGCCGCCGCGTCCGCAAGCGCCGGCTCCAGTCGGGCATCCTCGATGCGTTCCAGCGACTGCGGGTTGAGATCGTCGAGGAGGTCGCCGCCAGCCCCCGGATCGGCGCTGGCAAACAGGGTGTCGTACAGTCGCACTTCGGCCGGCACGGCATGCCCGGCCGACACCCAGTGCAGCGTCGCCTTGACCTTACGGCCGTCCGGCGCGTCGCCCCCCCGCGTCGCCGGATCATAGCTGCAGCGCAGTTCCGTCACCCTGCCGCTGTCATCCTTGATGACCGCGTTGCAGGTCAGGAAATAGGCATAGCGCAGCCGCACCTCGCGGCCTGGCGCCAACCGGAAGAACTTCTTCGGCGGGTCTTCCATGAAGTCGTCGCGCTCGATGAACAGCTCGCGCGAGAATGGCACCTGCCGGGTCCCGCCGGTCGGGTCCTCCGGGTTGTTGACCGCCTCCAACTCCTCGCTTTCGCCTTCAGGGTAGTTCTCGATCACCACCTTCAGCGGCCGGAGCACGGCCATCCGGCGTTCGGCGGTTCTGTTCAGCTGTTCGCGGATGCAATGCTCGAGCATCGCCAGCTCGACCACGCCGTCGCTCTTGGAGATCGCCAGCCGGCTGACGAAGTCGCGGATCGCCACGGCGGGAACGCCACGGCGCCGCAAGCCGGAAAGCGTCGGCATCCGCGGATCGTCCCAGCCGCTGACGTGGCCGTCGGCGACCAGCTGGGTCAGCAGCCGCTTGGACAGCACTGTGTAGCTCAGGTTGAGCCGGGAGAACTCGTACTGTCGCGGCCGCGCCGGCACAGGCAGGTTGTCCAGAAGCCAGTCGTAGAGTGGCCGATGGTCCTCGAACTCGAGCGTGCATAAGGAGTGCGTCACGCCCTCGATGGCGTCCGACTGACCATGCGCAAAATCATAGGTTGGATAGATGCACCAGGCCGTTCCCGTGCGCGGGTGCGCGGCGTGCAGAATGCGATACAGCACCGGGTCGCGCAGGTTGATGTTGCCCGATGTCATGTCGATCTTCGCCCGCAGCACCCGGCTGCCGTCCGGGAACGCCCCGGCCCGCATCTGCGCGAACAGCTCCAGGCTCTCCGCCACCGGACGCTCGCGATAGGGGCTGTCCCGCCCCGGCTCCGTCAGGGTGCCGCGGTAGGCACGGATCTCGTCGGCCGACAGGTCGTCCACATAAGCCTTGCCGTCGCGGATCAGCTGCTCGGCCCAGGCATAGAGCTGTTCGAAGTAGTCGGAGGCAAAGTAGAGATGTTCGCCCCAGTCGAAGCCGAGCCAGCGCACGTCCGCCTGGATGGCGTCGATGAACGCCTGCTCCTCCTTCACCGGGTTGGTGTCGTCGAAGCGCAGGTGGCAGCGCCCGCCATACTCCTGGGCGATCCCGAAGTTGAGGCAGATCGACTTGGCATGGCCGATATGCAGGCGGCCATTGGGCTCGGGCGGAAACCGGGTCACCACACTGCCGTGCCGCCCGGCCTGCAGGTCGTCGTCGATGGCCTGGCGGATGAAATCCCGCCCGGCGCTGCCGCCTGACTGCTCGACGCTGCTCATGCCGCTGTGCTCCTGCCGCTCCCGCCCCGGGGTGCCCCTGCCCGTCCGTACCGTCGCCGGTCGGCCCGCGTCATAGCCTGAATTGGCCCGGCGGGGAAGCTGCGGCCGGACGGCCAGGGCGCTTGTCCTGGTCGCCGATCGGCCCGACATTACCGCTGTCGAAAAACGCCAGGGCCGGTCCGAGACGCGGCTGCCGGCAGCTATGGAGCCGCTATGCCCAGCCGCGTGCAGCAGGAGATGTCCCGGACAGAACAGTTGTTCGGCTTGCTCTTGTTCATCTTCGCCTGCGGCACGGTGTCGGCCTTCGGTGCGGTGATTACCGCCACCTCTGTCGGCGACTGGTACCAGGCACTGCAGAAACCCCCGTTCAACCCGCCGGACTCCGTCTTCGCCCCGGTGTGGACGGCCCTCTATCTGATGATCGCCGTCGCTGGCTGGCTGGTCTGGCGCCACGCTGGGCTGCGCGGCGCCCGGATCGCCTTGCTGCTGTATGCCATCCAACTGGCCCTCAATTTGGCCTGGTCGTGGCTGTTCTTCGGGCTGCGCGCACCGTTCGCCGCGTTGGTTGGTATCGCCCTGTTGTTGCTGGCAAGCGTCGCCACGGCAGTGCTGTTCTGGCGTGTCGACCGCCTGGCCGGTCTGATGTTCACGCCTTATTGCGCTTGGCTTGCCTTTGCCGCGGTGCTCAACGCCGCGATCTGGCAGCTCAACTGAACCACCAGGAAAACGCTCGAACCCAGAGGGGTATCCCATGACAGAAGATGCGCCGATCCTCGTCACCGGCACCTCGGGCTACATTGCTCTGCACGTGGTCCGGCAACTGCTCGATGCCGGCCATGCCGTGCGCGGGACGTTGCGCAGTCCCGACCGGGAAGACGAGCTGCGCGGCCTTCTCGGCCAACCCTCGGGATCATCGCAACTGACCTTCCGTCAGGCCGACCTGATGCAGGACGACGGCTGGGAGGACGCGGTGGCCGGGTGCCGGCTGGTGGTGCATACGGCGTCGCCGGTGCCCCTGCGTCCGCCGGCAAACGAGGACGAATTGATCGCCCCCGCCCGCGACGGGGCATTGCGGCTGCTGCGGGCCGCGGCGGCCGCCGACGTCGAGCGCGTGGTCATGACCTCGTCCGTCGCCGCCGTGGGGTCCGGGCGCCAGCGCGATCGGGCCGGCAAGCTGAGCGAAACGAACTGGTCCGACCTGGATCAGCCCATCGACGCCTACGCCAAGAGCAAGACCATCGCCGAGCGCGCCGCCTGGGACTTCGTCACCGCGCAGCCGGCCGACCGCGGGCTTGAGCTGGCGACGATCAACCCGGCGCTGGTGCTGGGTCCGCCGGTGGCGACGGACCACAGCCCATCCGTCGAGGTGATCCGCAAGCTGTTGGCTCGCGAGATGCCCGCGTGTCCGCGCCTCGGCTGGTCTGTGGTCGACGTGCGCGACGTCGCCGCCGCCCATATTGCCGCACTGACCGCGCCTGCCGCGGCGGGTCACCGCTACATCTGCGCCGGACCATTCCTGTGGATCGCCGAAATGGCCGATATCCTTGCCGCCCACCTTGCCGACACCGGCCGCCGCGTGCCGACGCGCCGCCTGCCGGATCTGCTGTTCCGCGTCGCCGCGCTGTTCGATCCGACGTTGCGGCTGGTCGTCGACGACCTCGGCCGGCGCAGCGATTTCGATACCACGGCAATCCGCCGCGACCTCGACTGGACACCGCGGCCGGTCAGCGAAACCATCAACGAAACGGCCGACGGCCTGATCGCCCACGGCGTCGTGTGAGAGCATCGAGCCCTGGCTGGGGCACGCAACGCATGAGAACCAAGAAAAACGGGGGAAACGATGGCGTACGAGGACCAGATCGATGAGCTGAACCGCCGCCGTAGGACGGCGTTGGCCATGGGCTCGCGCAAACGACTCGAGGAGTTCCGCGCCGCCGGTCATCGCAACGTGCGCGAACGGATCGCCTACCTGTTCGACGACGACAGTTTCGTCGAGCACGGTCTGCTGGCCATGCCGGCACGGCCCGAAGACCACGGCCGTGCCCCCGATGACGGCAGCGTCGACGGGGTCGGCCGTATCGACGGCCGGCTGGCCGTGATCAACGCCGCCGATTTCTCCGCCATGGGCGCCTCCAGCGCCGAGATCGCCGGACTGAAGAAACAGCACAGCCGCAGCATGGCGCTGAAGAACGGGTTGCCGCTGATCTTTCTGTGCGAATGCTCCGGCGCCCGCATCCCGGACGTCATGGGCGGCACCGGAATTCACAAGACAGGGGAGTATTTCGACCTGAGCCGCGACCGCACCGTACCGGTCGCGGCCGCCGTCCTCGGCCAGAGCTATGGCGGCGGCACCTGGCGGGCGGTGACCAGCGATTTCGTCGTCATGCGCAAAGGCGCGGTGATGGCGATCTCCAGCCTCAACGTCACCGCAGTAGCGATCTCCGAAGAGGCCGACCCGCAGGACCTCGGTGGCTGGCGCATGCAGACGGAGGTGTCCGGCCAGGTCGACCTGGCGGTCGACACTGACGAGGAGGCGCTCGACGCGGTCCGGAACTTCCTCTCTTACCTGCCCTCGCACTGCAACGAACTGCCGCCGGAACGGCCGGTGCAGCACGGCGACGCTCCGGACCAGGCAGCCCTGCTCGAGCTGGTGCCGGAAAGTCGCAGCAAGGTCTACGACGTGCGCAAGGTGGTCCGCGTGCTGGTCGACCGGGACAGCTACTTTCCGATCAAGGAGCGCTTCGGCCGCAACATCACCACCGGCCTGGCCCGCCTCGGCGGTCGCAGCGTCGGCATCATCGCGCCCAACCCGATGTTCAAGGGCGGCGCCCTCGACTCCGATGCCTGCGACAAGGCGATCAGCTTCATCGTCCTGTGCGATTCCTTCAACCTGCCGATCGTCACCCTTGCCGACACCCCTGGATTCCTGGTCGGCGTTGCCGGCGAGCGCCTGCGCCTGCCGGGCAAGATCATGAACTACATGCAGGCGTTGCAACTGGCGACGGTGCCCAAGCTGTCGGTGATCATGCGCAAGAGCTATGGCCAGGCGCATCTCAACATGGGTGCCGGGGTATGCGACGACATGGCCGCCTGGACCTCGGCCGACATCAGCTTCATGGACCCCAACGCCGCCGTGAACGTGGTCTACCGGGTACGTGAACAGGACGATCCGGAGCGCTACCGCGCGCTGGTCGATCAGGTGGTGCAGGACACCACGGCTTACGATTTGGCCGCCTCGTTCCGCGCGCAATCGGTGCTGGAACCGCGCGAGACTCGCGATTGGCTGATCCGCATGCTCGAGGTGCACCGCCGCCGGCCGGACGGCGGCATCGGCCGGCACCGCCTAAGCACCTGGCCGACGACCTGGTAGCCCGGACGGCCGCGCTGCGGCCGTGCCGACGCCCGCTTGGTTCTAGTCTTGCGACCGCTCCACCTGGCCATCGTCGCCATGCTGCTGCAGCAGGCGCTGGCCTACATGAGCACGCTGATCCTGCCGGTGGCAGCCCCCCTGATGGCGGTCGCCCTGGGCCTCGATGTCGCCCTGGTCGGCGCCTACACGGCGGTGATGTACGTCGCCTCGATGCTCTCGGCGCTGTCGTGCGGCGGCTTCATAACCCGCTTCGGCGGCTTGCGCGTCAGCCAGGTGTCATTGCTGCTGATGGGCCTCGGCCTGCTCCTGGCGGTGCCGGGCACGCCCTGGGCGCTGATCCTGTCGGCGCTGCTGATCGGCACCGGCGCCGCGGTGTCGACGCCGTCGAGCTCCGAGATCCTCGCCCGCTACAGTCCGCCGCGGCAGGCACCACCGATCTTCTCCATCAAGCAGACCGGGGTGCCGGTCGGCGGCGTCTTGGCCGGTCTCCTGGTGCCGGCATTTGCCGTCCCGTTCGGCTGGCCTGGCGCCTTCGTCGGCGCCGCCGTGCTCTGCCTGGTGCTGGCGCTTCTGCTGCAGCCGCTGCGCGCCGGGTTCGACCGTGACCGCAAGGCCGGCCACCCGCTGTCGCCGCACGGGGCCTGGCGCACCCTGCACGACGTGCTGACCACACCGGCGCTGCGCACCATGGCGCTGGCATCGATCAGCTGGGTCGGCCTGCAGGCCGTCTATGGTGCTTTCCTGGTTGCCTTCCTCTCGGTCGGACTCGGCTATTCCCTGGCCACGGCGGGGATGGTTTTCGCCTGCGGTCAGGACGCCGCCATCGTCGCCCGGATCTTCTGGGGCTGGGTGTCGAGCCGCTGGCTGCCGCCGCGTCTGGTGCTGGCTGGCCTCGGCGTGGTCATGGCCGCTGCCAGCGTCGCCGTCGCCCTGTTCACCGGCGACTGGCCCGTCGCGGCGCTGATCTTCGTGGCCATGGTCTTCGCCGGCACCGCGATCAGCTGGCACGGCGTTCTGCTGGCCGAGATCGCCCGCCTGGCACCGGAGGGAGAGGTCGGCCGGTTGACCGGCGGCGTGCTCGCCTTCACCTCGACCGGCATCATGATCTACCCGGCGGCTTTCGGCGTCATCCTGGCGCACAGCGGCAGCTATGGCCTCGGTTTCGCCGCCGCCGCGGTGCCGGCCCTGCTGGCCGGCCTGGCCATGCTGCGCCGTCCGCGAGACGTGGCGTCAGCCACCTGACCGCTACGGCGTCGGCACCGTGCCGTCGCGCTGCCAGACCGCATAGGCGTCGCGCATGTGCTCGGGCAGCGGATAGGCATCGTCGATGGCGAAGCCGGCACCGATCAGCGCCTGGCAGAACGCCTCTTCGTTGCGGATTGCCTCGTCGCGCTCGATCACCGTCGCCACGTGCGCGCCTGGCACCACGATTACTGCCGACAGGTCGGCCAGGATCCAGTCGCCCGGCTGCACCAGGGCACCACCGCAATGGATCGGCACGTCGATCTCCCAGGGCATCAACTTGCCCGGCCAGGGATCCGTGTGGGTGCCGCGGGCGAACGTGGGCAGCCCGACCTGGACCAATTCGTCGACGTCGCGCACCACGCCGTCGGCGATCACCCCCGCCGCGCCGCGCACCGCGGCGCGCGCCGCCATCATGTCACCCATCACCGCGGCATCGGCACGGCCCAGGCCGTCGCAGACCATGATCTCGCCGGCGCCGATCGTATCGAACAGCTCCCGGTTCGGCGCTCCGCGCGGGGTTCGCGGCAGGTCGCCACGGGCCGGCAGGTAGCGCACCGTGCGCGCCGGTCCGGCGATCGGCCCGGCCGGCGCCACCACCGGCACCAGGCCACTGATCAGCACTTCGCGCACCCCCAGGTCGGCCAGGATGCCGCGGGCGTTCGGTGTCGGTACCTGTTGCAGTCGCTGTGCCAGTTCGGGATCGCTCATGCCTTGCCTCCTCCGTCACGCTTGCGCAGGCCGTCTTGCGACCCTGCGTCTCTTGTTCGTGACGGTATCAGCGGGCACAATCGGCTGAAAAGGAGGAAACGTGGCAATGGGCTATCAGACGCTCGATGTGACCCCGATCGCCGGCGCCCTGGGCGCGGAGATCGGGGGCGTGGATCTGTCGCAGAGCCTGAGCAACCAGGTCTATGACGAGATCCACCAGGCCTTCCTCGACCATCAGGTGATCTTCTTCCGCGACCAGGACTTGACCCCGCAACAACAGGTCGCCTTCGGCCGCCACTTCGGCCCGCCGCACGACTATCCCTTCGTCGAGGGCCTGCCCGAGGCGCCGGAAGTGTTCGAAATCCTGAAGACCGAGACGGACGCCCGCAATTTCGGCGGCGCCTGGCACTCCGACACCACCTACACTGAGAAGCCGCCCCTGGGCACGATCCTCTACGCCCTCGAGGTGCCGGACGCCGGTGGCGACACCATGTTCGCCAACACCTACCTCGCCTACGAGGCCCTGTCCGACGGCCTCAAGCAGGTGCTTGACGGTCTGAAGGCGGTGAACAGCGCGGCGCTGGCTGGCGGCGGCGGCCGGGCCCAGTTGATCAAGTCCAACACCGCCATGAAAGCGCAGAACATGGATGACGCCGACAGCCTCGAGGCAGTGCATCCTGTCGTCCGCACCCACCCCGAAACCGGCCGCAGGTCGCTCTACGTCAACCGCCCGCACACCGTCCGTTTCGACGGCTGGACCGAGGCCGAGAGCCGGCCCTTGCTCGACTTCCTGTGCCAGCATGCGGTGCGGCCGGAGTTCACCTGCCGCTTCCGCTGGCGGCCGGGTTCGCTGGCCTTCTGGGACAATCGCTGCACCCAGCATTTCGCCATCGACGACTACAGCGGTCATCGCCGGCGCATGCATCGCCTGACCATCGAGGGCGAGCGGCCGGTCTAGGACCACACGAGATGAGCGAACGTATTCTGATCGTCGGGGCCGGCGCCGTCGGCGGCTATGTCGGCGGCTATCTCGCCCGCGCCGGCCACGACGTGATCCTGGCAGATCCCTGGCCCGAGCATGTCGAGGCCATGCGCCGCCGCGGCCTCAGCCTCAACGGCACCACCGAAGAGGAGTGTTTCGTCACCCCGGTGCGGGCCCTGCATCTGACCGAGCTGCAGGCGCTGTCCAGGGAGAAGCCGGCCGACATCGCCTTCGTCAGCGTCAAGGCCTACGACACCGGCTGGGCTGCGGCCCTCGCCGGCGGCTACCTCGCCCCGGACGGCTTCGCTGTGTCACTGCAGAACGGCATCAACGAGGACCGCATCGCCGCCCAGCTGGGGTGGGGCCGGACCGCGGGCTGCATCGCCAACAAGATCGTTGTCGAGCTCGCCGCCCCGGCCGAGATCCACCGCCGCGTGCCAAAGGGTGGCGCCAGTCACACGGTGTTCCGGGTCGGCGAGGCCCACGGCCGCATCACCCCGCGGATCGAGCGGGTGCGCGACCTGCTGGCCGAGGCTGACAGCGCCATCGCCACGCCCAACCTGTGGGGCGAGCGCTGGTCCAAGCTGGTGCAGAACGCCATGGCCAACGGCCTTTCGGCCGCCACCGGCATGAGCGTACGCGAGTACCACGACGAGCCGATGACCCGGCGCCTGTCGATCCGTCTCGCGGGCGAAGCGGTGCGGGTCGGCCTCGCCCAGGGCTACGCGCTGGAGCTGATCAACGGCCTCGATCCCGAGCGCTGGGTCGAGGCCGCGGCGGAACTCGAGGCCGGCGCCAACGACGCCCCGGCGCTGAGGGAAGTCGAGGAACGTATGATCGCCGCCGCGCAGAAGATGACCGGCGCGGCGCGCCCGTCCATGGGCCAGGACATGCAGAAGGGCCGGCGCACCGAGATCGACGACCTCAACGGTCTGGTCGTCCGCCGCGGCGGCGAGGCTGGCATCGCCACCCCGGCCAACGCCGGCCTGGTCGAAGCCGTGCGCGAGGTCGAAGGCGGCCGGGCGCCAGCGGCACCGGATCGGGTCGCGCATATCTGATCGGGTGGTGGGCCCACCGGGTTTCAGATCATTTCGCCTTCCCCGCGCCTTTCTCCAGGCTGCGCATGCCGGCGAGACCCAGCAGCGACAGCACGATGGTCAGCAGCTGCTCCATCTGCAACGCCGGCGGCAGGCTGGCCTGGGCGCCGCTGTTGAGCAACACCCACGCCACCAAATCGCGGACGACGAAGTTGTAGGCCAAGGCCACGCCGCAGACCCAGCCGATGAAGGGGCGCCAGCCGGCGACGAAGATCGAGCGGTGCGCCGCTTCGATCTCATTCAGTTCGATCTGCGCCAGCGCCGGCTGCTGCGCCAAACGGGCCAGCAGCGCCTGCCGGTCGAGTCGCTCCTCGTCCGAGGTGAACAGCCCGTCCAGCACCTTGCCGACGGCTTCGATCGGTTCTGCGGCGGCTCCGCCCAGCAGCTTGCCGGCAATGGTCTGCAACATGTCTCCCTCCCGCCTTCAGTGCGGCAGCATGCCGAACAGGGCGCTGAGCTTGCCGGCGACGAAGCCGCCCAAACCGCTGGCGGTGACCAGGGTGACGATCACCTTCCAGCCGCCGCGGGTCTGGCTGATCGCCTCGCGGATGGCGCGGACGTCGGTGCGGACCTCGGCCAGGGCCTCGCGCACGTTGGTCAGGTCGGTCTCCAGCGCGGCGATGCGCTCTTCGGGTGTCGTCATCGGCTCAACTCCCTTGCTCCACCGGCGGCGGCGCCGGCTCGACGAACTCCCAGGCCTCACCGCTGGCGACGGCACAGGTCCTGCCGGCAACCGTAGTGACGAGAATGGTCCACGAGCCCTCGTCGCCAACCAGGACCTCTAGCAGGTTGCCGTTGCTCAGGAGTCCCACCGCCCGCGGCTGCTCCTGATGGGTTCTGCCGAGATGCTCGAGGAACATTGCGCGGTCGCCGCATAACGCCTGGCCGGAGGCGGTACCCGGAATCAGAACGGCCGCCACGAGGGCGGCCGCGATGGTCTTTCGCATGGTCTGCTCCGTCAGTGGGGCGGCGTCGGCCAGCACGGATTTTGCTGGCAGCTGGCCTCGTCGACCGCCCTGTGCTGGTTCACACCGAGTACGCCCAAACGATGCAATAGCCGTCGGCACCGTCTTGCGCGGCATAGGCCGACGTAGCGGAGGGAGTCGCCGCTTTCCCAAGCCCCCCCCTGTCCGGGCCAGTTGTTGGAGACGTCGACGGTCGCAGAACCGCTCGGGTTTGTGGTCTGCACGCCGCCCGGCCCGAATGGCCAGCCCGGTATCGGTTTGCAGGCATGAACTTCGTACCCCGGTCCCGATCCCGTGAGGCAGACATAGCCGGTCAGTCCGGGCGCGCCGGCGATGTTCTTGATGTTCCCGCCCGTAGCGTTGCCGCCGCCGACATATGGTGCCGTGCTGCTGCCAGCCCCGCCGCCGCCGTTGCCGCCACCGCCGGTGCAGTAGCTGCCGAACGTAGTGCTGCCGCCGTTGCCGCCGGCATTGAGACCAGCGCTGGCACCTGCTCCGCCGGCACCGATGGTGACCGTCACGCTGGTTTGATCGGAAATGTCGTAGAAACCGACGACTTGACCGCCACAACTACCGGAACCGGACGTTCGGTAGTTGGCGCCCGAAGCGAGGCCGCCGCCACCACCGCCGCCACCGATAGCCGTGACGAGCACGTGCGTCACGCCATCGGGCCGCGTCCATGTGTTCGCGCCAGCCGTGCCGAACCCTTGTACCCCGACGAGTCCCTTGCCGCGCAGTTCGTACCAGTCGGCGCCAATGAGCATGTATCGGACGGCGTGGTGGGTATCCAGATACGCGATCCGGTCGCCTACGTTGTGGACGTTCCCCTCGGTGTCCTCGTGGCTCAGGAAAGTCGGGTCAGCCGCATCCTTTTTGCGCAGCGTGATGATGGTGCCGTCCGTCATGCCGGCGGCGGCATTGATCTTGCCGCAGTCGTTGGCGCCACTGCCACTGGCGGCGCTGTCAACGATATAGTGACGGGCGCCGGCCGTCAGGGTGATCTCGCCGACCGCCGGATAGGCGGAATTGTCGACAGTGACGTCGACCGGGGCCATCGAGATGCCCAGCGTCGCCAACGCTTCCGCGGCGTTGCTGTCGCCCAGCAGAGTTTGCATGAACGCCGTCGGCAGGATCCCGGCGACCAGCGTGCTGCTGGCATAGTTGGCGAGCGTGGTGGCCCCCGCGTTCCAGCCGATCAGCTTCGATGCCTCGGGCGTCAGCTCGAGCGCACTGCCGCCCACCGTGGATTCCACCGGTACCTTGAACGAACGCGCGTCGACCTCGTCGAGCTGCTGCGTGCGCATGACCAGACGGTCGAGCTCGTCCTCGATCGCCTCGGTCGGCAACGCGCCCTGCGTCGGCAGGTCGGTGGTCTGGGTCAGTGGCACCTTGCGCAGCAGGGTCACGGTCTTGGCCGCTTCGCCTGTTTGCCGCGGTGCCGTGGTGAAAGTGACGTTGCCACCGGCATCGCTGCCGATTCCCGAGGCGGCATAGCCGCCGCTCTGCAGCACGCTGTCCACGTAGACCTGCAGGTGGTCGGCATCGTCCACCCGGAAGCCGTAGGCGAACACCGTCTGGTCGACGGCCGCGGCATAGCGCGCCACGTTGTCGGACGTGGAGAGGGTCATCTGTCGGTCTCCGGTTCAATCGGCTGGCGACGGAACGCGTCGGCGAGGGTGGCGGCGACGCCGCTGCCAAGGTTGAGAAAAGATGCACGCTTCTCTTGTATTTTCGACCCACAATGCATATTTATGGTTGTGGGAAGCGGTGAGGGACGCTTCGGGCGTGGCAGGGCTCCCCGGCAGAGATGCCGTCGCAGAGCTCTCCCGGTGACCCGCTTCCCGCTACTTCTTCCTTTTCCACATGGTCTTGAACGCCAGCCGCCCTTTCCTGCGGCCGATGATCTCGACCCAGAAGACGGTGCCGTTGACGCGTTTGCGGAACGTCAGAGCCGCCGGGCGGCTAGGGCCCGGCGGCCGGTAGTGGGCGTGGTCGAAGTCGGCCATCAATGCCGGCAGGCTGCCGAAGTCCTCGAGCGTGAGCGAGATGTTCCGGTCATCGGTCTCGCCATCCGGTCCGTGCCTGTTGTAGGTGTGCCGGGCGTCGTCGCTGGGAATGACGATGCGAAAACCTCGCGCATCGAACCCTGATTGCGCGCGGGCCCGATCGATCATCTCGTCCGTCATGGGTCCAAGGTCCAGTTCCGCCTTCTGACCGGCATGCGGCGTCAGATCTTCGGCCACCGCTAGCTCGGCGAACTCCATGACCGCATCGCCCGGCGTGATGTCGCTGCCCAGTTCGTCGATGTTCAGCTTGGCATTGCCGTCCTCGTCTGCGCGGAGCTGGCGCCCGACCTGGGCTTTCAGCCGCTCGCGCAGCACCGCCCGGCCTGGCGCCGGCAGGCGCGGCAACAGCCGTGCCGCCGCCCGTGACACGACTGCGAGCACGGCGACGAAAGCCGCCGGGAGCGCGGCCTCCTGGACCGGTGGCGCATCGTCCGACGAGCGCCGTTGCCGCGCCTCCATCGCTGCACTGTCGGCACCCAGCCCGTCCGACAGCGCCGCCAGCAGGCGTCCTTCGGCTTCGCCCTCGTCGAACCGGAAGCCGATCTGCTGCCCGTCCGCATCGACGACGGCACTACCGTCCGCGCGAACCAGCATCAGGCCAGTCTCATCGGTCGTGTTGTGCCAGCGCAGATCGTCCGTGCCGGTGCCATCGACATCGACGCCGGCCGCCTGCGCCGCCGCGTCCGCCGCCGGCCAGGCGGCCAACAGTTGCGCGGCAAAGTCCCCGACCGCACCGGCATTGAAGGCGACGGGCACGCGGTAGCCGTCCTGATAGGTGTAGTGGTCGTTGACCAGACCGTTCGCTGCCGCGCGCGCGGCCGTCGCGGGCGCTGTGCCCGTGGTGGCATAGGACAGCGCCAGCAGTTCCGCTGTGTGCCGGACCTGTTCAAAGAAAAGGGCCCCATCGGGGCCCGCCGCACGCATGCTGCGCTGATAGGCGTCGAGTTCGTCGCCCAGCACCTGCCGCAACGAGCGCGCATCGTCGCTGCCCAGTTCGCCGGCGAGCACCTCGCGCCCCCGCTGCTCCGCCGCCAGGGTCCGGTTCACCACGTCCTGCATGCCGGGATCGTTGGCGTGCGGCAGCAGCAGCGCCGCCGATGGTGGCAGTCCGGCGCGACGGAGATCCTTTGTCGCCTGGCGCTTGTGCTTGCTCGCCTCGCTGAGCCAGCCGCGCAGGATGTCCGGTCTTTCCTCGAGCGTCGCGGCGGCAAAGCTGGCGACCCGCGCTGCTGCTTCCCGCTTGCTGTAGAAGCCGTAGTCTTCGCGGCCCAGGGCCCGCTGTTGGGCAATGTTCTGCGTCCGGTCGTTGACCGCCGGCTGCTGTGCGGCATAGGCGACAGGGTCGTCGTCGAGCGCCTTATTGCGATCCGCCAGGGCACCGACCGCGATGCGATAGCGGCGGACCGGCTCGGCGCTGCGCGCCATGCCGGCTGGCGGCCGCAACGCATCGACAATGGCCTGTGCCTGCGCCGGTGTTGCCCAACGCACGGCCTCCGCCACCTCGAAATAGGTCGCCGCATCCGCCGCTTGGCGGTCGAAGGCGGCAACGGCGTCGGGGCCGCCCAATTCGGCCACCCGTCGGCGCAGGCCGGGCCGGCCGCTGCCGGTGGTCCGACGCAGCGCCAGGTCGTCTTCGACCTCGCTCTCCAGTGCTTTGCCCTCACGGGCATCGCGTTCATCGCGCCCCCGCGCCAGTTCGGCGGCCGTGTCGGCCCGATCGCCATCATTGGCCAGCAGGTGGTCGAGCCTGCCGCCGTTGAGCAGGGCCAGGCCACGCGCCGGATCCTGCGCCGCCAGGTCTGCGACCGTGCGCTCCAGCAACGTCGTCCGCAGCGCGGCGATCTTCTGTTCGGCCTTGCCGGGGGCGAGCAGGCCTTCGTCGACGGCGTCGCGAATATCGTCGACCGAAAGCTGGATCAGCTGTGCTTGTTCCGGCTCGCCTGGCAAAGCCAACGCCTGCGCCGCAACCGTGCCGATCCGCTTGTCCAGTTCCGATTTCAGGAACCCGGTCTCGATGCCGATTTGCTGTTTGCGCGCCGCAATTTCCGCGCGCGCGGCGATATGCGCCAGTTGATCGTCCAGCGCCGCGCGGACAGCGTCGTCATCGATCGCCGCCTCACGAACCCGCCGCTCGCGCTGTTCGTGCAGCCGTCGGCTGGCAGTATCGGCCAGGCCGATCCCTGAAGGACCGGCCGCCACGACGGCGCGGCGGACGATCTCGTCGGCATCGCACGTAAACTCTGTGCGCGCCGTCGCCGCCCTGTGACGCTGAAACGCCTGGCGCTGCTGTTCTTCGACGGCGTCGAACGTCCGACGCAGTGTCTGCCCGGTCATTTGCAGGTCGGCGCCGAACCGCTGCACGGCCTCGCCCCGCTGAGCCAGGGACCGCGTCTCGGTGTCGATGGCATCGGCGACCACACGGAAACGCTGCAGTGTGGCGCCGCCCACGGCCCGGGTCGCTTCCAGCTCCCCGGACGGCAGTGGCGCCGGGGCGAACACGCCGTTGCCCGATGCCAGCCCGACCGAGCTGAACTCTCGCCTTACATTGATCGGCATATCGATGTCCGGTTGAAGAGGCCGTGGCGGTTAGGCCGGCGAAATCTCGTATTTGCGCGACAGGTAGCGCTCGATCAGGGCCCGGTCGGCATCCGGCACGGCGTGGTCATAGACGATCAGCGCGGCGATCCTGCCCTTGAAGTAATTGGCCAGCACATGGTTGCTGATGGCAGCGCCTATGCTGAACTGGTTCAGTGACTGCGTCGTCGCACTGGCGTTGTAGGTCGTGTTCAGGACGACGGCCCCGTCTTCCCAGGATTTCAGCGCCGCGTTGGCACCGCCGGCATAGGTCAGGCTGATGACGTGGGCATCGGCGTCGGCACCAGCGGCGACGGCTTCCCCCTCCGGGCTGCCGTTGTCGTCCCGCGAAATGAAGCCGTAGTTGCCGGCGTTCTGCCGCCACTCGATGACTGGCGTGCCCGATGCCTGGTTGCCGGCGCCGAACCATGCGTATGTGCCAGCAGCATCGTCGGCCTGCGCCACGATGAACAGCGAGAACGCACCGCGGTCGCTGAACGGATTGAGCCCACTGAAGTCCAGCGCGAACTTGTCGTTCACACCGTCGAACACCAGTGCCGGCCTGCCGTTGATGCCGTCCGCGACCCAATCGGGCACCGTACCCGCCGTGGCATTGCTGGCATTGGGGTTGGTACCGGACAGGTCTTCGATGAGAATCGACGAATTGTCGACCCACGTTACACCAGCCTCGGCATCAAGCCACAGAGCACAGCCGGAGACATCGGTCGGCAACCACTGACGAAGGCGACCGAGCGATAGCAGGGCGTCTCCGTCGATCGTTCTCGGGAAGAACGTGAAGCGTCTGCAGTGCATGTCGGCCTGATTGGTACCGATACGGTTCTGGCACAGCGAGAAGCGATCGACAGTCGGCGCGTCGGCAGAGTAGTCGCTGTGGATCAGCACGCCGTCGAGCACGAGCTCGAACAGGTTCGTTCCGAAGGTTGCGGCGACGACGTGCTCGCTGCCTTCCTCCCAAGCGTCTCCGAGCATGTTGGGGGTAAATTGCGTCACCCCGCCGGTCCTCGCGTAGACGCCTGGTTGGCTTAGACTCCCGTCCATCCAGACCTGCCAGCGCTCATCGGTTGTGCCGTCGGTCATATCCCAAAGCTGGCGGGTGCTGCCACCGGACCAGTCCATATGACCCTGCCAGCGCACGGCGCCGACGTTCGTGCTCTGAATTGGCAGGTCGATCAGGACATCAGCATTTCGTGTGACGGGCGTACCGGTCGCGTTGAATATCGGCGACGATGGCGTTTCGCCTGGTTCAGCTTGCGCGTGAAACAGGTGCACGCCGCTGGACCCGTCTCCGTCGTAGACCAGTCCGCCATCGCCACTAGCCAGGGCGACGTTGTACTCACACGACGCAGAAGCAGCCATGGTGACGGTGAGCGAGAACCGATACCAGCCATCACCCCAGTCTTCTACGACGTGCATGACACCGCCGTTGCCGCCCGCACCCCAGGCACCATTCGAAAGGTTCATATAGCGGGTGGCAACGACAGACGAACCATCATATGGCCTCAGAGCAAGCCACGAACGCTCGGCAGCTTTCGCGAACACGCTGAAGGTCCATGAAGCTGCGGTGCCTGTGAATTGCTGGAACAGACCGTGACTGTTTGCGGCAGTCGCGTCCTCGATCAGCTTGTCCGCACTGTTCGAGCCGTCCGGCGACAACGCTGATGATGCAGACACGGACGACCGGAACTTGATCCAGTTGGCATTCTCAAACTGCGACACGTTGAGAAGCGTTTGAGTTCTTTCCCGCTCAACCAGCAAACCCTTGCACCTGCCGTGCCGATCGTGGCCGAAACGCGCCTTGCCGCTGGCCACGCTCACGACGCCACCGCCAGTATCGCGCGATGTGGCGACGGTCGCTCGGCTCAGCGCGTTCCTGACAGCGGTCGGCAGATGGCCGGCGGCGAAGTTCCAGTCGAACTCCGGCTCGCCGATGCCGGGGATGCCGTGCCATGGTACGGACACTTGGCCGGCAACCGCCCTGGCGATACGGCGTTTCAGCGTCACTGCACGACCCGCGCATCGGCGCTGCCGCTGGTGTAGTCGCCGGTGGCGAAGGTGACCCGCCAGGCGAAGCCGGCCGGCACGTCGATCATGTGCGCGCCGTTGGTCGCGAAGGTGGCGTTGCCGCCGTCGGCCTCGAGCCAGTTCTCCCCGGCGTCCGCAGCCGGACGCTGTTGCAGGGTCAGCGTTCCCGACCAGGTGCCTGACAGCAGCACCGTCGCGGGGCCCCTGTCGAGCACCACGGCCGTCGTCGCCGCGCCCGCGCTGCCGAGGCTCTCCGTCGTCCCGGCGCCGCTGTCCCGGTAGAATTCACTCATCTCTTGCTCCTTTGTCTACAACTTGGCGATCTCGCCCAGCAGCCCGCCGGCGCCACGGATCACGTCGCCCAGCCCGTCGATGCGGGTCGTCCCGGCCGAGGTCCTGGCTGCCGAGGCGCGCGCCGCGGCCGCCGTCTCCGATGCATCGGCGTTGATCGCCGCCACCTGCCGGCGCGCCTCCGAGCGGAACCTCGTCTGCCGCTCGACCTGGCTCTTCTGCAGGCTGAACATCCGCGCCTGGTCGGTCTGTTGCGCCACCGAACGTTCGGTGTTCAGGTTCATGAGGAACAGGTCGCGCTCCATCTCCGCCACCTGCTCGAGGATCACATCGTTGGTGCTCCCGGTGAGTCGTGCGCCAGTGGCGGCGAACTGCGCGACCACCGACTTCACCTGCCGCTCCCAGGCGCGCCTGGCCTGCTCCGCCGCAGCCTCACCGGCCCGGCGCTCCCAGGCGGCATTCGACAGCGCCACCTGCTCGTTGAACGCCAGCACGTCGGCCGCGTCGCGGCCTTCCGCCTCGATCAGCTGGGCCTCGGTCTCGCCAATGGCGAGGATCGCCCCGCGCTCCTCCTCCGACAGCTCTTCGATCCGCACCGCTTGCCGGTCGAACGCATCCGCTGTCCGCTGTGCGCCAATGAACGAGGTGACCACACCGGCGGCCTGCGTGGCGATGCCGATGCCCTGGACGATGCCGGACAGACCGGAAAGGAAGCTCATGCGACGGACCTCGGCATGCTCGTCCGCATGGTCGTGCTAGTCTGCCGGCGTCGACCGGCCAGCCGACGGCAACGCCAGGCGGTACGGCGAATTGATGGAACCCGCGAACGGATGGAAGGCTTCAAAGCGAAAGACGAAGACGGCGTCGACGTCGTCTACCCATTCGGGATTTTCGGCAAAGGCTACCGCCTACCCGATGCCAACGCGAAGCAACGACTTGAGCAAGTCGACGCCAAGGCGATCAGGATTTTGGGTGCCTGCATGTTTGCCGTCCTCATTGTTCTTCTGATTGTGGGCTACGCGCCGCACAACACGCCGGAAATCGTTTGGTTGCGCTACGGCCTCGCCGTAATCGGCGACTACGTGCCGATGGACCTGGCACCGGGCATGGCAATGTTCCTACCGGCGCTCGCATATTCGATCATTGGTAGAAGAGCCGCGGTGCGGACCTTGGAACCGGCCAGAAAACAACTGACGGCCGGCGAACGGCTAAGTCGCCATAGCCGTCTAGGCCGGATCAGATGGGTTCGCATTTCGACCGCTGGCCTGGCTTTGAGCGCCATATTGGCGATGGTGATTCTGATCCCCGTCCTGTCAGCGCCGCCGGTCAATCCCGAGACCCGCGCCATGGCGTGGACTTTCGTCGCTGGCATGCTGGCCCTTTTTGTCGTGTTTGCCATCCTTGTCAGGTGGTCGAGCAGAAAGGCGACTGATCTGCACAACCCGCCGGCTAACGATCGGCAGGAACCGAGGGATTCCTGACAACTGATACCTGACATCTGACGTCCGACTTCTGCTACCGGTGCGCTTCCATCTCCATCACCACCGCCAGGATGGTCGCCGGCAGCGGATTCGGTTGGGTGATCTTCACCGTCGCGTCGGACCACGAGGTCGGTGCCGGCAGTTCCTTGTCACCGGTGAACGGTGGGATCGGCTGGGCGACGTCGTCCGACACGCGACGGAACGGGATCTCGAACCCCGCGGTGCGCGACGAGGCCGTCGCCTGGATGCCGATGGTGTTGAGGAAGCGCAGCACCACCCGAGCGACGCTCTTCGCCGCGCCGATGCTGGTGCCGTCCTCGAGCGCCAGTTCCAGCGGCATCAGCTCCAGCTCCGGCGTGAAGCTCAGGCCGATCTGCACCGCGGAGGCGGCGACATCCAGCGTGATCGCACCCGCGCTCACCGTCTTGGTCCCCACCGGCGAGCCGTCCGCCAGGATGCTGACCGTCTCGCCCTCCAGGTGATCGAGGCCGGACCAAGTCACCTCCGGGCTGCCGGCGCTGCCTGTCAGGGCACTGTCGAGGAACAGGCTGGGATCGAAGAATTCGACGTAACGGACGGTGGTACCGTTGATGGTGCGCCGGACCACGCACCAGACCTCGTCGCCGTTCGCACCCGGGATCACCGTGACGCTTTCGAACGCGCCGTCGGTGACCTGCCGGGCCCAGGCGCTGACCAGTTCCTGCGGGTCGTAGGTGAAGCTCGCCAGCACGCCGTCGCCGCGTGCGCACCACAACACCCGGTCGATCGCCTCCAGGTCGGTACCTTGGTAGGCCCCGGCCCAGCCCTGCTCCTGCCAGACCATCTCCGCCACCCCGGTGTCGATCACGTGGTCCGACACCAGCGACAGGTGGGCGGCGACGAACTGGCTCTCTGCATCGTCGAAGCGCATGTCGCGCAGTTCGCGTCCGCGCGACGAACTGTTGCCGCGGCGCTCGATGTAGAGCACGCGGTTGTCGACCTCGGCCGGGTCGCGGTCGTCGGCGCCGGCGGTGATCCGCCGCTTGATGGTGAAGTTCGACACGGTCACCGGCGACGAGGCCGGGCGGTCGACCACCCAGATGCCGCCGGTGGTGCCGACCACCAGGTCGGTGCCGCCGACGACCCAGCGGATCGGGTTGGCCTGGCGGGCGAAGATGTCCTTGGTGAAGCCGTCCGAGTCACCCGTGCCGGTGGTCATGTCCTGTACGTTGGCCGACTTGGAGAACCACAGCCGCTGCGGCCTGTTGGCCGAGTAGCCGAAGACGATGCGCTGCTCGAAGAAGGCGACGGCGGCGGGGAAGTCGTCGGGTGCCATGAACGGATCACCGGCCGGCACGTAGGGCGTCAGCGACCAGGCGGCATGCCCCGTCCGGGTCAGCTCGCGCGGTTTGTGCCGGGGATGCACCAGTCACATGGTGTCGGCGTCCTGCACGAACTTGAGGGTGAACAGGTCCGCCTCGCCGTAGGGCGTGGCGATCTCCACTACGGCATCGTCGATCAGCGACACGTTGTCGACGAAGTGGTTGGCGTTCTCCTCGTTGCGGAACTGCAGGTAGACCGTCGCCGCACCGCCCAGATCGAATTCCCGGCAGTGATAGCCGGTCTGCAGCACCGTGTCGGCGAGGATGTCGTTGGCGCCGGATGAGGTGCCGACCCGGAGCTTCACCGTGCCGGCGTTGCTGTCACCCTGGACCTCCAGCTTCACGACGTGCTCGACATTGCGGAAGGCGGCGCCGATCGCCACTGCCTGCTCCGCGATCGCGATGTCACTGCCGTTGCCGCTCAGCTGCAGCCGCTGGTTCCCGGCGTCGTAGCCGATCGAGGCCGTGCCGGTGGATTTGTCGCTCCAGCCGGAGATCCCGGCATCGAAGGTACCGTTGCTGATCGCCGCATCCGTCGCTTCGGCCACCACCTGGCCCCGCTCGCGGAACACGCGCATGGCCTGGTCGGCGAACTCCAGGGCGTAGCTGTCGGTGATGTTGAACACGAACGGCAGCAGCCGACTCACCGATGTCGCGTCCTTTGCTGCGGCCACGTAGCGCAAGCCAGGTCGCACCGTCGCCCCGCCATGGCTCAGCGGCAGCCAGTTCTGCATCGTCCGGCAGCCCTGGTAGTACTGCGTCAGGTCGATCCGCCCACGCATGCGTGGGCTTAGTTCACCACGGGTGAACTGGTTCTGGATCACCGAGGCTCGGGCCATGGCTACCCCCTCGCCGCCACGAACACCCCCGCCTCCGGCGCGTCCTGGTCGCCCTCCAGGCCGTCGGCCAGGCGATGCTCTTTCCAGTGCCGCCGGAAGCGCTTATCCGACTGTTCCGTGCGGGTTTCCGAGCGCGTCACCGGGTAGGCCAGCAGCGAGGCCAGGTAGGAGCTGAAGGCCTCTGTGAACGTCGGGCTGAACTGCAGGGGATCGCTGACCTGCGCGGTGTAGAGCAGGAACAGGTCGTTGTCGTAGTCGGTCAGCAGGCTGCGGCCTTCGATCACCCAGGCCGCATGGCCGTCCGGCGCCGTGGCGCCGATGAAGCGGCCGCCGTGCCAGACCCGGCGCGCGGCGAGGCAATAGGGGTCGGTCGGCAGGGTGTAGGCGTAGCCATACTGGAAAGCCGGCGCGCTGGCCTGTTGAGCGAGCTGCTGCCGGCGCATGGCGAAGTTGTGCGGGTGCCGGGCCAGCAGGTGGTCGAGGGCGTCGTCGTAGAACTGGTTGCATAAGCGCGCAGGCTCGGAGTCCTCCGTCAGCGAGGCGATCGGCTGCTCGCGCAGCTTCCTCAGCGCCAGGTTGCAGATCTCGGTATCGGAGGAGGCCATCGACTACGTACCCCCGCCCTTGCCGGGCATCGCCCCTGGCCGCTTCACTTTCGACATCAGACCGGCCCCGGCAATGGCAGGTCGCCGCGGGCCACCCGGACGGCGGTTTCCTTGTCCAGGTTGCCGGCCATCTCGCGGCCGGTTGCGTCGAGCACCGCCCAGCGCCCGAAACCTCTGTGCGTCGCCGTCCAGTCCGGGCCGGCGTAGCGCTCCGCCGGCGACAGCGGTTCCGGGATTGGGACCGCCGGCGCCTCAGCTACCGGGATCGCCTCGATCTCGCCGCGCAGGTGCAACCGCACGCCGTCGTCGCCGATCGACGCCACGCGGACGTCGGCGATTTCGGTCAGTTGCCGCCACGCGCGGTCGGCGAACCGGCAGATGGTGATCGCATCGCCGACGCGCAGGTTGGCGCGCGCATCGAGGAAGAAGCGGTCGCTCAGCACGTCGGCGATCGGCAGTGTCGTGCGGTATTCGTGGTGTTGCTGAAACGGCATGGCGTCGGCCATGCACAGGTCGGCACTCTTGGCGCGGTGCTCCGCCATGCGCACAACTCCGTATCTGATGTTGCAGAAACAGAAACGGGGCGGGAGCTTCGGCCCCCGCCCCGCGCCCCGACAGGCGGGACGTTTTCAGTTCACGGCGTAGAAGAACATCACCCGCAGGCTCCCGGACGCCGGCAGCGCCGCGGTGCCGATGGTGATGAAGACGATCTCCTCTGCCGCCAGCGCCTCGCCGGCCTCGTCACCGGGCCCGAACAGGCTCGGCGTGTCGGTCGCCGTGAAGATCGCCGCCGCGCGGTAGCGGCCGGTGTCGCCACTGACGCCGACCGCCACCGTGGCCGTACCCAGCGAGGTATCGGTGATGAGCACGCCGTAGAGCGGCACCGCGCCTTTCGGAAGACGCGCCACCTCGATCGTGTCGGAGGTCCCCTGGCTGGCCAGGGTCACCTCTTCGACGAAACAGCGCACGGTGCCATCGACATAGCCCGGCGCGGGCACGGCGAGCGGCGGGACGCGCAGCTTCGTCATCTGCTGGCCATAGAGCGTAGCCATATCCTGGTTCTCCTCTTTTGCGTCCGGCTCAGCTGGTCGGGATCGCCGCGGTGTCGTCGAGGCTGCCCTCGATCACCCCGGTGTCGTCGATCAGGCAGGCGCCGGCCGAGAACATGTGGTTGACGAAGTGGGCGGCACGGTCGCCGTGCCAGGTGATGTCGGCCATGACCGACGGGTTGCCGGCGACGTTCTTGAAGTGCTTCGCCGTGCCGAAGCCGACCGCCTGCCAGTGGTAGCAGAACACCTTGGCCGTGCCGGTGCCCTTGCCGGGCAGGCCGGTGTGCATGCCCCACTTGACGCCGTTCCAGTCTTTCCAGCGCGGCGCGATGGCAGGACCGCTCTTGAACGGCAGGTCGGCCGGCGTGACGTAGTCGGAGTCCGAGAACTCCTCCACCGTCAGCGCCATCGACCAGGCCCGGGGCGTCAGCAGCCCGTAGGCCCGGCCGTCGTTCGGCACATCGTTGCCGAACAGCGCCTCGACCATCTCGATCAGGCTGTTGCGCACCGCCGCGGCACTGCTCACCGTCCAGGAGACGGTCGACTGCGTCGTTTCGTCGAGCTTGTTGGTGATCAGCTCGTCGGTCTTGCGGCCGAGCGCCCCGGCGCCGCCGATGGCGATGGCCTGACGTTCGTCATGGTTCGTCTTGGCCTCGTCCAGGGCGTCGACCCAGTCACCGGCGTAATAGTCCTCGAACCCGCACTCGATCGCCGTGTGATCCTGGTTCATCGGCGTGATCACGCCGTGCCGGGCCTTGGTCGTGGCCGTCCCCTTGCCGATCTTCTGGAACGTGGTCGAGGTGCCCTGCACGCTGCGCTTCAGGCGCACCGTGGGCAGCAGCAGCGAACCGCGCCGCTGGTACTCGTGGTGGACTTCGCGCTCGTACTGGCGCACGAAGGCCGTATCGATGGATGTGGACATCGCTGTCCCTCCTTACGGTTGAGGTTCAGGTGGATGTCCCGTTCCGCTTGATTGCCCCTGGACCGCCCCTGTGGGCTCCAGGGATCGCTGGGAATGGGCGAGTGACGCCGCCGTCGGGTCACCGGCCCGGCGCGATTGCCCACCTCAAGACAGGCCGCCGCAGCTTCATCGAGAGCGACGGCGAACCTGTCCGCCGAAGCCTCTTTAGGGGCGCAGGCGGATCGCTGCCGGTGATTGTCCGCTCGTGCGGAATGACAACGGCCACCACGGGGGTGGCCGCGTTCCTGTGTGTTCAGATGGCCGGAGGCGGCATCGCCGCCGCCCGCGTCGTCAGCGGCAGGCCGGCACCGTCAGGCCGTCGGGCAGCCGGGTGGCACCATCGCCGCAGGCGTCGTCAAGCTGCGGCTGGCGCAGGCCGCTGACACCGGTCAGCACCGCCCCGGACAGGTCGGCCTTGTACAGCCTGGCGTTCTTCATCGACGCACCGCTGAGATTGGCACCGACCAGAGAGGTCCGCTCGAACTTGGTGCCGGTCATGTCGGCATTCTGCAGCTGGGCATCGCGCAGGTCCGCGCGGTCGAAATCGGCGCCGGCAAGCTTGCTGTCGCGCAGCACGGCTTCGTCCATCTGCGCCCGCTCCAGGTCGGTGCGCCGCAGGTCGGCACCGCTCAGATCCGCCCCGCTCAGGTTGGCCCGCTTCAGCTCGGCCTCGCGCATGTCGCAATTGCGCAGCGATGCGCCGGCCAGATCGGCCTTTTCCAGGTCGACCTCGCGCATGTCGGCCTCGTCCAGTTGGGCCCGGTGCAGTTTTGCCTTCTCGAAATCGGTACCTGCCAGCAGCGCCCGGCGCAGGTCGACGTCCTTCAGGATGGCCGACTCCACCTCGGCCCGCCGCAGGTCGGCACCGCTCAAGTCGGCGCTGCTCAGGTCGACGCCCTTGAGCTCGCTTTCCCGCAGGTTGGCGCCTTTCAGATCGGCGCCACGGAGGTCGACGAGCCGCAGGTCTGCCCGGCGCAGGTCGCAGCCCGGACAGGCCTTGCTGCGCGTCAACTGGTCGAGATCGGCCTGATCGAATGCCTGCGCACTGGCTGTCACCGCCAACAGCAGGGTGCCGGCGAGGACGCCGCCAAGGCCACGCCTGAAAACCTGTTTTCCCCCGTTTTCGGCGCCGGAACGGCGATGACGTTGCGGCGTCACACCACCGCCGGGTCCGCATACAGGCGCCACCGACGCCGCTTGAAAAGACAGAACCATGATCGAACACCCCGGGCATGCCAGCGGACGCTGGCCTCCATGTCATAGCAAATGCCCGGGTTTTCAACAGTTTTGTGACATTCCCGGCATTTTGCCTCTGCCCGCCTTGACCGGGGAAAAGATCGGCGGGAAGCAGCTCTACCCCGCCGGATGCACGCTCCTGGTGCCGTACAGGGCCTCGTTGATCTGCCGGGCCCGGCGCTGCTTGGCCTCGTCCTGCCAATAGTCCGGCTCGGCCATCAGGCCGTTCAGCTCGTCGACCAGGGCGTCGTCACTGCGCCCGAGGTCGCGTTCGCCCCGGGCCAGGAACTTGTGATCTTCGAAACTGGGCGAGATCCGCGCCAGCGCCGCCACCAGCGGCGCCGCCCAATCCTCGGGGCGCTGGCCCAACTGCAGCGCCGCCTTCTCATCGGCGTCGAACAGGATGTCGGCAACGCGCCGGGCTTTTTCATAGTTCGCCGCTGCGTCCTCGCCCCAGGTCCCGTGCAGTGCCTGGTGGGCGCGCCGGTGCTGCTGCGCCACCTCGGCCTGCAGCGCCTGTTGGCTTTCGACCTCCCAGCTGACCAGGGCTTCGAACTGCCGCTGCGGCAGGCCGATCTCGAACGCCTTGTCGCGGAACAGGTCCAGCTTGCCCTCGTCCAGCACCACGCCGTCGGGCGCCTCGGGCGCACGATAGCCTGCCGGCGCCTTGGGCCGACCCAGCCGTTCCTGGAAGCGCGCCAGTGCCTCAGGCTTGGCATCCGCGCCGGGCGGAAACAGCGCCTGCCCCAGGCGCGACTCTAGGTCGGCGTAACCGGCGACGAAGTCGGCGAAGCTCTTGAACTTGCCCGCCGCCTTCAGATGTTGTGCCGGCACGTGGCGCAGCCAGTCCGGCGAGTCCAACCCGCCGCTGGCGTCGGCCGGATCCGTGTTCACGTCCGGCGGGGTCGCGGCGGCATCGTCGTTGTCGCCGCCGGCCATCGTCGCCGCAGCGGCGTCGGGCGTCGGCACGACTGTCGTGTCCGCGCCGCTCGCCGGCGCGCTGGTCGCATCCGCCGCCGCGTCGGTCGTGGTCACGGGCTCGCTGCTCGGGTCATCGCTCATAGCTGCTCCAGGGTTCCAACAGGTTGGTGGTCATCAAGGTCGCTTGGCGGAGCTGGCGGACCGCCTGGCCGGGTTCTTCGGCGGCCACGGTCAGCAGGTCCTCGATCCGCAACAGCACGTCACGCTGGGCCGCCCGCAGCTCGGTCTGCCGTGGCGAGCGGCCGATGGTGCTGCGCTGATAGCAGCGCTGCAGGTCGGCCAGGACCAGCCGTCCGGCCGGTGACGCGAAGCAGGCACGGTACTGCGCAGCGATTTCGACAACTTTTTCTGCCCCGGCCGCCGGCGCCGAAATCTGCCGCTGACGCGGGCGCTCCGGGTCGCGTGGATCGTCCGTCATGGCCTCACTCCGCCCCGCGTCATCGGCCTGAAATCCATGCCTGGAAAGGTTTTCCGCCCGACGGGGCGGTCAGGACCAAGAGCCCAAGTCGGGCCCGGTCACGGCTCAGAACAGACTTGTGCCGCCGCAGAAACGGTTTGCCGTCATCTGTCGGCGTCTCAGACCAGCCGCAGTCTTTGAGAGTTCGTTTACCATTTTGTGGTGTCTCAGTACTGCTACTCACTGGAGGTTTATGCATCCCGGTATCGACAGAAGCAGTTACGGAGCTTGAATAATGGCAACTGCCCAGAGAGCAACCAGCAAGAGCCGGTCCCGGGCCGCCGTCGCGGCCAGGGCCACGCGCCGCAAAGCTGCGGCCAAACCGAAGCGCAAGGCGGCCACGACCCGGCGTAAAGTGTCGGGTTGCGCGGGATTGTTTTGACGGAGCTGGCGTAGTCAGAGGTATCTCGTTTCTCAGGGAGCGCCTCGGATCATGCACGTAAAACTGCACGCCAATGCGACCACCACGCCGAAGATCAGGGCCT